>Ga0114968_10000931_pt1 | contig 22245 bp, 18 predicted proteins | sample M_130807_EF_Meta_FD_87020 | JGI IMG/M metagenome (GOLD analysis project Ga0114968, IMG submission 87020) | Freshwater microbial communities from Lake Montjoie, Canada to study carbon cycling - M_130807_EF_MetaG | ecosystem: Environmental > Aquatic > Freshwater > Lake | place: Lake Montjoie... | reverse complement strand
TTATTGGAACCTACGGTTCCAGTAAAACCTCCCTTAAGATATCTCCCCCACAACCCACTTCGTGGGTTGCAAGGGAGTAACGACACGCAAACCCATTTGGGTAGCGGGCTTCGCCCGCTCACCATCTTATAAAATCTTATACAACTGGTTTGTATATGATTTGTCTCAAGACTCTTTTTATTCTTTACAGGGCCCGCAGGGCCCTGTTATCTAAAGGAGGGCATATGGGAACCTTGGTTCCCATAAAAAATTGAATCGCCATTTTTCCTATAGTATTCATCTCACCTAACAATTCATCGTAACCGTAACCGTAATCAAGATGTCCGTTTCTAGCGTCTGTGTGGGTGGGGTGGCGTCGTCGATGCTGTTTATCAAGAATTTCAAAGAAAAATGGTCCAAGCAAGACATCCAGTTCATGATCGAGGACGCCGGGTGGGGCGTGGTGCATGACGTCAAGATTCGTCCCAGCCGTCGTAATGTCCGTCACGCGATTGTCTGGATGCACTGGGACAACACGATCACCCACAACCTTATGTTGCAGAACTGGCTGGATGTGGGCGAAACGTTGAGTGTGCCGGGATCCGGTTTGCGGGCTTGTGCCTATGTGAACTCTTGTGACACCAAGTGTGGTAAGGTCCACGAGACATCCTATACATCCTATGATCAGGATGATCACGATGATGATGTGGAAGAGGCAGAGGACCTGTACGATGAATGGCCCGAATGGATGGACGACTCGTTTTCGTCGGGTAATACGTCCTGGGAACCGACTGTCACGCCTTGGAGGGTGGATGACGTGTTGGAGGAGGGCGAAATCCCAGAAGATTTCACCTACAATCCCGACCAAGCGTTTACGGGGCATGGTTTGCGTATCTTGCATGATCTGGGTATCCACTAAACATAAAAAAGGGGACGGGGGGGACGGGGGACGAGGACGGGGAGAATGATGAACAAAAAAAAAGAGGGTCTATCCCTTTTTTTTGATTGAATCGATGGTTCGATGGGCTCTCCTTCAAATATCAAACATGGCATATACCATGCTGAGTTTGGAATAATCCGGTATATATTTTGTGTTTCGCCGCAACCAATCGTAAAAGTCCATGGTCACATTTTTTCGTTGGCAATAAACCCGGTATTCATGGTACCATTTCAGCGTCTCGTGCAGCGATATGGTGCTATCAATATTGTAATCTGTGCCCGACAATACCATAATCTGCCGAAACGTGCGCATATTCATGTGCAAATCGCTCAAAATGTGTTCCATCGTGTACAACACCACCGTCTGTTCGTCCAAGGAATAATCACGCAACACGCGCGCCACTCCATACACAAACATGTCCATGTCGTCCGTGAGACATGCCCACGCCCGCTTATTTTTCACATACTGAACACACAATTGATCACTCTCTCCCGGAGCATCCACATACTGAACGTGATATTGACGCAAGATCGTTTTCACACATTGCACGTGCTGTTGATCGACGCGCAAACACTGCTTTTTCAGCACGGCCAGTTGCGAATTCAATTCGTCGGTTCGGTCGAGCCCTTCTTCCAGTTGATGAATGATCCATTTATATTTGGATTCGGCCTCTTTGCGTTTTTCGCGCCGTTGTTGCAACAGGTCGCGCTTTTCTTCGGGGGGTCGTCCGTCAAATATGAAAATCGGGACGATTTTTTGCGACAAGAGCTGACAGACCATCGTGTGCATGTTTTCGATAAGCCGGTCTTCTCCCAAATACTTGTAAATATAAATATAGGCGTCAATCACCACCGTTTTTCGAAACAACTGTTGCAACGAAATGCGCTTTATGGCGTTCTTACTGCATTTAGATATCAAATAACGATTCAAATGTTTGATCCCCATCGTTTTCGGTTTTGTATCATGTGGCTATCAACATGCGGGGGAATCAATTTTTCAAACGACTTTTCTCCAGATAACATAGAATTGGGTTCAGGGTTCAGGGTTCAGGGTTCATAAATCAACGCATGTCTACCTCATCGCATTTACAGTGGGAAATATGTGATCAGTTTATTCAACGCACGGGATTGTCCAAGCCGGATTGGTACGGAAAACGCAATGGCAACAACGTGGACGCGATTCTGGGTGATTTGTACACATCCATCGCGGCCACTTATTCCATGACCAATGGGCGTCACGTAAGGGACGTAAGGAACGAAAGGGACGTAAGGGACATATCGACCAAGCGGGTCAAGGACTTTCAACGCGGGGACCATTTTACGTTGTTACCGTCCCCGATCCAGACTTATTTAGAAGAAACCCCGGGTAAAATGTTCCAAGCCGACTTTGTGTTGCCCTCTGGGCGTCATGTACATGTTTTTGTATGGGGGAAGGGACCATCTACCAAGATGGAAGACATGGTCATAAACATCCACCATTGGTTGCACTTCTTGGACGCTTGGATCAAGAGTGCGGACTGTTCCAAGGAGGTATTCATCTACCTGTATTTGACCCCGTTCCGTAAACAACTGCCTAAACCTCCCATGGGCAGCGGGTTCCAAGAAATGCACGTCAACAGTGCGTTCACCTTCACGTGCCGTTCCCCCAACGAAATCTACATATACCGCGAAGAAGAATGGCAAAAGGTGCTCATCCACGAAACCATGCACACCTTTGGTATGGATTTCTCGGCGTTTGTGCCGACGTCGGCCGTGAATCCTACCAAGAAGATCCAAGAAACGTTTCCAGGGGTCCGTGCGGAAGATCTCCGGGTATTTGAATCCTATACCGAATTCTGGGCCGAAATCTTGGTCATCTTGGTCCATGTCTACCAAGTTACCAAGAAAATGAAGTACTCTACCGTCCAGGACATTGTCCACGAGTGCCTATACTACGAACTGGCCTGGTCGCTCATGCAATGTAATAAGGTGTTTTCTTGGTACAATATCAGTTATACCGGGTTGTTATCGGGTGAAGATCGGTACAATGAACGTGAATCGCCAGTATTCTCGTATTTTGTGCTCAAAACGGTTTTATTGATCCATTTAGGGGACGTCTTGGACTGGTGTTGCCGGCAGCGTCGTACAGAGGACGGGGCCTGCTTTGAATTCCAGGTCACCGCCGAAAATGTGTCGGGATTTTGTACTTGGCTGCAGGAATTATGCCCCAAGGGGGAGACGATGGAGTACATGCGGCGGACCCGGGCTGGAGGGAGGGAGGGGGACGCGTCGACCACGATGCGAATGTCCTTGTGGGGCGGGGCCCAATCCATATAGAATTTATTAGCTAGGCATAAGTATATATTTTTGGGTTCATCATGAAAAATTGTCTATTTATTCTTGGGTGGATGGGAATGTTATTCCATACCTCGTCGTTCATGGTGGTACCGGAAGGACGGGGGACGAGGGGGTACCGATCACCATTGGTTATGAATAAAAAATGCGAGCAATGCAGTTGTGGGGATTCACATAGTAAACATCATGTTGATCATGCTTTGCCGGGGCCGAGGTCGGGGTCTGTGGCCCCGAACCTCCAGTGGTACGTCATCGGGGAAAGCACCGAATTTTTGCACGGCATTCTGCGTAAGATACAGGTATGGGACCGTCACTTTGTGGTGTGGCGCGCCATGAACGGGTCGCTCTACGCCTTGGACGACGCGTGCAGCCATCGCGGGGCGTCGTTGTCCATGGGATCCTTGAGTGTGAAAAGCAACATCGTTTGTCCCTACCACGGCTACGAATTTGATCATCAGGGAAACTTGGTGCATGTACCTGGCATCCCGTTGAATCACCACACTACGAATCAAGTTCGCGTCCAACCCTTTGCGGTGACTGAAAAAAATGGATGGGTCTATTTGAATACAGCAGAATGTGAAGAATGTGATCACGTCACTGAAGACGCAATATACCAAGAACCCGAGACATTGTGGCCAGGGTTTGTGCCCGTGTATTTGCATATGGATTACGAGTGTTACCCGCGCATTTTAACCGAGAATTCGCTCGACGTCATGCATATTCCGTTTACCCATTCCTTTGGCAACATTGCGTTTCCGGCGCCTACCCACGAAGACCCACCCAAACCGCAGAGGTTCATGGTGGACGATCTCGACGCCCACTGGAAAACGACGTACATGTACCGCACGGGCGATAAAACCATTGCCAAACGCATCTTCGCGTCCAAGATGCTCAAGATTGAAAACGAATTTGTGTTGCCCCATACGACCGTGGCGCGTGTCATCATCGACCACCAGGATGCCGACTTGACCCAATATGCGAAAATAAATACCGTGGTTACCTCAGTCCTACCTTTAGGTAATCGCCGATGCCGGTTGTATGTCAAAGTCTGGCGCAATTTCTGGACCAACGACTTGGTCCGTACTCTCGGGGATCAATGCATGTACCGAATGATGCAGGAAACCATGGCGCAAGATAAGCGCATCGTCGAACATATTTATCCCCGGCACATGAACGGCAAATACAACATGAAGTACGACAAGTTGCAGAATGTGTACCGTACGTTGTATAAGAAATGGGTGCGCAACGACACGGACGTGACAGAGAGGTATTTGAATTGATTGCGGGGAAAAATGTCGATATAATTTATAGCTAGTATGTCAAGTGACCACGTCGTCTACGATTATCATGGTACACCCATCGAGATCCCGCAATTCGTCATGGACAAGTTGCACGAAAAATACCACGGCAAATTGACGCCGGAAATCATGGAACACGTCCTGGGACTGGCCGCGGCCATGAAATTGACCACCCTCAAACATCAAAAACTGACCCCCCAGGACTGGGATTATCTTATGGGATTGACCGACAAAGTCGGGGTGGATGCGGTGATGTCCATGAAATCCAAGGGCGGAAAGAAATCCCGACGCCTTATGTTCCGTCGTGGTAGCAAACGGGCGAACAAGCGCCGTCGTAAAACGGCACGCAAGTAAACATACATCGATTAGATTGATTTCTATGTGATCGATGATCGAGTGACAACTATATAAAAATTATTTGACATGAAATACTATCCTGAGGATGTGGTCGACACTCTTATTTGTACTCTATTTATGGGTGGTATTTCGCATTTCCTATACATTGCGTGTGGCGACACATCCACTGGAATCGCGCATTGCCTATGTCTACGATGTTCCCAATATTCGCATGGTGGACCCTCCGCTCATGGATTATTTGAAGACCTTGTTCCACGAGTATCCCCTCCTTATTATCAAGGGACAGCGCGACATTTCCCCCCAAATATTCTTGGATTTTGTGTCCCAGTTTGACCCCGACTGTGACCGCGATGCACTCATGTATCCCGAGAAACATCCGCACCAATTGTTGCAACCCTTTGACCAATTTCCCAATTGCCAGCATGTGGCTCCGCGAGGAAATGTGGTATTGGAAGATTTCCACCAAATAAAACACGTCAATGTGACTCCTCACGACGCGTTCATGCATCAATACGTCTGGCACACGGATTTGCTGGGTCACCGTTATAAATTGCCGAATGTCGTCACGGGATTTCATATCATCCAACAACCTGTGATTGGCGGGGAAACCGATTTCATTTCGGGGGAGGCCGTCTACGAGGGGTTGACCGAATATGAAAAATACGCGTCCCACAACGTGTTGCTCGAGGTCAACAACCGTAAATTTATTACCAAGAAAATGACCACGGATTATTCGGGATCCAACCGTCTGGAAGACTTTGTGTCGCATGAAGATGGCAACATGTTGGTACCCCTGGCGTTTGCCCCGGAAGGTCCGGGGGAAGGGATCCGTATTTTGTTGAAGCCCACCTTCATTGAACGAGTCGTGGGCTGGTCGGTCCCCGAAACCCGCCGATGGTTGCGCCGGTTCATGGCCAAAAAGGTGCTACCCCACCGCGTGAGTGTGCAGTGGCAAGCCGGAGATTTGGCCGTCCTGAACAACCGCCGGTTCATTCATTCGAGCACGCCTGCGCGCAATTACATGGACAATACGGAGGACAACTGCCGATTTTTGCTCCAGACCTTTGTACCGACGCTTCGTCCGTTGAAGGCCGTGCGCCCTCTGGAATCCAAGGTATACTGTGCCTACAACGCAAAGTGGATCCGCGACCAAGAAAAAAGCATCATTTCGGCCCACGATCACATTGATTTTGCCAAGGAACGTCCGGGAGGGGTCCTGGACGATTATTATACCGTGGCGCGTAAGTTCGAACCCGACGAAATCCCGGAATTCTTGTGATAATTCTTGTGAGTGTATATGTCATATGTAAAAATACGTCATATACAAACATTACAACATGCATCCCACATCACATTCATAATCGTCGTAATCGTAATCATGATCAAACTGGGCCATATCTACCACATTCATGGTTATTTTATCTAACAATTGAGATACCAAGATCTCCATCTCGCGTCTATGTTCACGGATCACCCGCAACGTGTTTTCGTAGGCCAAGATGACCAATTGCGCGGCTTCTTTGTCAATCATCGACCGCGTCACCTCGCTGTATTTAGATACCATCGACGACTCGGCATTGCGATAAAAGACATTGAGCTGATCCCCCATACCGTACCGTTCGATCATATCGACTGCTAAACTGTTGGCCGAACTGAGGTCCATGGTGGCCCCCGTCGACACCTGGTCTTCCCCGTAAAACACCGTCTCGGCCGCCTTGCCCCCCAAGGCAATCATCAACCGGCAAATCAACATGTCCTTGGTAAAAAGCCCGTCCGTCATGCCTTCTTTTTCGTGAAACAGGGTGAACCCTCCCGCTCCCGAATAGGTGGCCTGCATGGACACCTTTTTCAGGTCGAAATATTGGCGGCAGTGTTTTACCATGAACGCGTGGCCCATTTCGTGAATCGCGACCCGGCGCTTGACTTCTGACGAACGATCGTCCACGCGTTTTTTGATACCAACCACCGTCTTTTCGTAGGCTTCGTCCAATACTTGGTAGGTGAGGACGGTCTCGTTGTTTCTCGCGAGCAGGATGGACGCTTCGTTGATCCAGTTCTTGATGTCGGCACCCGAATATCCGGGGATCAGTCGCGCCAATTCTGCCGTAGATACGGCGGGATCCACCGTTTTGGATGTCAAATACAGATCAATGATCTGTTGGCGCGAACGCACATCGGGCAACGGAATGTTGACAATGCGGTCGAAACGGCCGGGACGCAACAGGGCCTTGTCCAAAATGTCGCGGCGGTTCGTGGCCGCCAAGACCAAAATCCCCTCGTTGTTTTTGAACCCGTCCATTTCGGCCAAGAGTTGGTTGAGCGTTTGGTCCTTTTCTTCGTTGCCGTTCGTCACGGGGCTGCTGCTGCGTTGCCGTCCCACCGCGTCAATCTCGTCGATGAAAATCACACACGGGCGTATCGCACGCGCGTCGTCGAACAATTTACGCACCCGCATGGCGCCCAATCCCACGTACATTTCGATGAACTCGCTGCCCGACATTTCGATGAACTGGGCGTTGGATTCGCAGGCAATGGCTTTGGCCAAGAGCGTCTTACCCGTCCCCGGCGGACCTTCCAATAAAATGCCCTTGGGCAATACGGCACCCACCTGGTCATACTTGTCCCGGTTCTTGAAATATGTGACCACTTCGCTGCACTCTTCCAGCACCTCGGCCGACCCGGCCCAGTCCGCAAACGTGACATTGATGTTACTGATGTCGCTGTTGCCGCGTTTACTCAGGCCCATGTCCATGCTAAAGGGCGACGAAAATGCGCCCGGTCCTGATCCGCCGTTTCGCGAAGATCTTGGCCCCTGAAACGCCGCAAAGAGACCCGAGACCAGATTCCGCAATATGGAAAAAAAGAGGTATCCGTAGATCATGGTGAAAAACGGATTTTCCCCTGAAGAGGGTACGATCCGGGGTTCCGGTAAAAACACGGGATTCAGTTGATTCTTCAACGAAATATCGACCAATTTGGTCGTAATTGCCGGCGTAATCGGGGTAATGTATTCATATACACTCGCATCATCGTCCGCCTTGAGATTTTTTGCGTTGGCGCGGGCAATGACTTCGTTGTTTTTGAAATATATTTCGCTGAAATCGTGGTTGTCCATGCCCTGTATTAATTCACGCACCGTGAGCGGTTGGGTCTGGATCTGGATCCACGGTTTAGATTGAGGTAGGAGTCGGGGCAGGGCCGTCTTCGTGAGATCGGCGGTACAGCCAATGGCCAGAATAAACCATAAGAGGTTTGGTATGTTCATTATTCAAATAATGGGGTATATGTAATATTATATGCCAATAGATTATATATCGCTTTTTTATTCAAATATATATCAGGATAACGAGATACATATGACCGACATCAATTTCCCCGAAATACGTCGTCGCATTACCCAAAAATACCGGTTGTCCCCGGGCCGTAAACACGGGGGATTCATCGATTTTTGGCGAAAATTTGCGTCGAACGCGACCCAAAAACGGAAGCGTGGTGTGCTGAATTGTCATCCCATGGTGGCCGGCCAAGGTGCTACGCAGACGACGTGCTATAACAAGGACATTCTCTTAAAAATCAAACGGGCCTACAACCGGGCCCATGCCGACACCCCGATCCCCACCAACGAACCGGCCGAAGTATTGCGTTTGTTGCGGATGCGTATGAAAGATCGCTGCGACCAAGAAGACTGTTGGCTGAAATTGCTCCCCAAAAAACAGCGCGAGTTCTTTGATAAAGAGGTCTTTGCCCCCGACAAGCCCCCCGAATGGGTCGAAAAACCCAACGAATGGTTGTCCAATTTTGATATTTTGGCGGTGCTGGCCCAATACGAAAAGGCCTACCCCACGTTTAAATTTATAGGACCCAGTCCCATTGATTTCGACAAACGGCCGCCCAGTTACGGGGGCAAATGCGTGTGGAACGAATTGTGCCAGTTTCAATTGTCCAAATACGTGGAAAAGGGTACGGAACACATTGGCATCAGTTTTAATTTAGATGAACACAACAAGGGCGGTTCGCACTGGGTGTCGCTCTTTGTCGATATCCCTGGACGGGTCATTTTCTACTTTGACAGCGCCCGGAACGATGTGCCTAAAGAAGTGGAAAAATTGGTGGAAAAAATCGTGGACCAAGGGAAGGCCCTCGATCTACCCTTGGAATACGACTACAATACCTGTCAACATCAGTTCAGTAACAGCGAATGTGGGATGTATTCCCTCTTTTTCTTCATCACGTTGATCACCGGCAAGTGGGGCGGCACTGGACGCGAAATGACCCGGAAACACGCCCTCAAGCGTTTCAAATACCAACGTATACCTGACAAGACCGTCCAAGAATTCCGCAATCGTTATTTCAATGATCCCTGATCCCGTACGTGCAAATATAACCTATCATTTATTCTCATAGGTTATATTCATAACAACAATTATCTTGTCAAAATAATTTATATTGGAAACATGACACGTTTGAATGAATCGCTGGCCGACCTCATGGCGCAACTGGCGAAATTGATGACGGCCCGCGGCGAAAACATGCGGGCGCGGGCCTATACCCACGCGGAAGAGACCATCTTGGGGACCGTCGACACCATTACCGACGTGGAACAACTCAAAGGGAAACCGGGCATCGGGCCCACCATCATGGAAAAAATGCGCGAATACGTGGCCACGGGGAAATTACGGGTTTTAGAAGAAGCCAAGGCGGATCCGGAAATCATGTTTGCCGATATTTACGGCGTGGGACCCAAGAAGGCCAAGGAATTGGTGGGCAAAGGCATTCGTACGATTCCCCAATTGCGTCAGCAACAGAATGAGGTGCTCAATCATATACAACGTATAGGATTACAGTATTATGAAGACATTTTGAAACGCATCCCTCGTCAGGAAATTGACGAATACCGCACGATATTTGAGACGGCGTTCAACCAAGTGCGGGGGACGGCCGCTCAGGCTAAATACGACATTGTGGGGAGCTATCGCCGCGGGGCGGCGGCCTCTGGCGACATTGACGTCATTCTCACGGGAGAATCGGCGTTGTTATTCACCGCGTTTATTGACCAGTTGCTCGAACGGGGCGTCATCTTGCAAATATTATCACGGGGGCCGTCTAAATGCTTAGTCATTGCGCGTTTACCTGGCAAAACAGCTCGGCGTGTGGATTTCCTATACACATCATTCAAGGAATACCCCTTTGCTCAACTCTATTTTACGGGGAGCAAAGCGTTCAACACCGTGATGCGTGGGCACGCATTGTCCAAAGGCTACACCATGAATGAGCACGGACTGTACAATGTGCGGGATAAGAAGAAGGGGTCGCCCGTGGACACCGTCTTCAAGGACGAGGGGGGCATCTTTGATTTCTTGGGACTCGCCTATGTGGAACCGGAGGGACGCAAAGACGGACGGGCCGTTCAATCTAAAGAAGGGATGGGGGCCAAACCGGGTTCTCCTAAAGAAGGGGTGGCCGAGCCCTTATCTTCTTCTTCGCCCCCAAAAATACCGATCAAGGTGCCTCGTCGGCGGACCACGGTTAAAGTTCCCAAGGTCCCTAAAGAATCCGGTACCCCCCCAAGAACCACCAAGAAACGAATGCCTAAAAACGCCATGAAAGAGGGGGAGAAGGAGGAGAAAGAGGGAGAAAAAGAGGAAAAGAAGGAGGAGGTTGCCTCCCTTGCTAAAGAGGCGGCACCCCTGCCACTTATGGAGCCCGCCCCCGCCACGTCCTATAATCCCAATTTGGATCCAGCAATCTTGGTACAATCCACGGAATTAAAAGTAGAATTGGAAAATGAAATTCCTAAAATTCCCACAACCCCCAAAAAACCAAGAACCAAGAAAACCCAGGAAAACCTGGCAACCAAAGATATGGCTAAAAAGACCAAGAAACTCCCGCGTACCCAACCGTTTGATGTAACCAAATTAAAAAACTCGGTGTCGTTGGCCAAAAAAAGACTGGCTAAACCGGCCGCCGTCCTTCCAGAAACCCGGGTCCGGATCCGTTCCACCCCCGAAGTGATTCCTATAGGATCTCCGGAACAGGGGGAAAAGGAGGAGGAAAAGGGAGAGAAAGAGAAGGCTCCCGAAATGCCTAAACCTGCCCCCCGAAAACGGGGTCCCAATAAAACCCTCAAGAAAAAGCCGGAAGATGTGGTAGAGAGCATCCCTCCGCGCAAACCCCAGAGAAAGACATCTAAAAAATTGACTAAAATAGAAGATAGAGTCTTGGAAAGTACCCAAACTCCGGAAACTCCCGCAACTCCCGAAACTTCCGCAAATCCCGCAACGATCCCCGTCCAACCAACGATGCCTTCTAAAGCCCCCGGAATTCTTGGTCAAATCGCGGATTTCAAAACCCAAGGAATTTCGGTATTGGAAAACCTCAACGAGGCGCAACTGGCCGAAATGATCCGCGTTTCCAATGAACATTACTATAATACCCAAGAACCGCTGTTGACCGACAACCAGTACGACATTCTCAAAGAATTCATGGAAAAGAAGTACCCCAAGAATGAAGTATTGGAAGAAATCGGGGCAGTCGTCGCCAGTAAAAACAAAGTCACCCTTCCCTACGAAATGGCCTCCATGGACAAGATCAAGCCCGACACCCAAGCCCTCGAAAATTGGAAAAAGAAATACACGGGACCCTACATCCTTTCGTGTAAATTGGACGGAGTCAGTGGCATGTATGTGATGGGGGACGACGGCCAACCCGCGTTGTACACCCGCGGCAACGGCAAGGTCGGCCAAGACATTCGCCATTTATTGTCCGTACTCAAACTGCCTAAAATTCCGCCGGGTCACGCTGTCCGCGGCGAATTCATCCTCCCGAAATCGGTATTTGACACCAAATATGCCGCCACATTTGCCAACCCGCGCAACCTGGTCTCCGGGATTGTCAATGCGCACACGGTCGATGCCAAAGCGGCCGATTTGCATTTCGTCGTCTACGAAGTCGTGGCGCCCGACATGACCCCGCGCAACCAAATGACGTGGTTAACTCAGCGCGGCTTTGAAGTGGTCCAATACAAACCCATGGGCCCTCGGGAACTGTCCAACGAATCGCTGTCCGCTGTGTTATTGGACTGGCGCACCAACTACATGTACGAAATTGACGGGATTATTGTGGCGGATGACCATATTTATCCCCGGAAAACGGGCAACCCCGACCACGCATTTGCGTTTAAAATGTTGATTTCGGGCCAAGAAGCCGAAGCCAAGGTGGTCGACGTCTTGTGGACCGCGAGCAAGGACAAGTATTTGAAACCGCGGGTCCAAATCGAACCCGTCAAGCTGAGCGGGGTCACGATTCAGTATGTGACGGGTGTCCACGGTAAATTTGTCGAAGACAACGGAATCGGTATCGGGGCAGTGGTGAAGATTGTGCGTTCCGGTGACGTGATTCCCAAAATCATCGAGGTGGTGCAGCCGGCGGACACGCCTAAAATGCCGACTGTCCCGTATCAGTGGAACCCCAGCCACATCGAGGTCATGTTGGCCGACGGTACCGAAGACGAGACCGTCCAACTGAAAACCATGGTGGGGTTTTTCAAAGGGATCGGTGTCGAACATCTGGGCGAAGGGAATTTGAAACGTATCAGCCAGGCGGGCTACGATACCATTTGCAAAGTCACCAACATGACCCAAGACGATTTTACCAAGGTATTTGCTACCAAGAAGGCGGACACGGGGGCGGCGGGCATGGGCAAGAAGATTTACCAGAGTCTGCAAACCACGTTGGCGAAGACGTCGCTGGCCTCCATCATGGCCTATAGCAACGTATTTGGACGCGGGTTTAGCCATGTCAAAATCGAACTCATCCTTCAGGAATACCCGGAGGTGATCACGTCGACCGAATCTACCCAGGACAAGATTCGTAAAGTGGCGGAGATCAAGGGGTTCACGATTAAAACGGCCGAACCGTTTATCCACCATTTGCCGCGGTTTATCGAGTTTATGAAAGGGTGTGGGTGGGAAGCCAAAATACGTAAGGAGGAACGGGAGGAAGCGATCCCGGCCGTGTCCACGGACCACGAACTCTACGGTAAAACGGTGGTCATGACCGGATTTCGCGATAAAAAAATCGAAGAAGCCTTGAAAACCATGGGCGCCAAATTGGGAACCAACGTCAGCGACAAGACCCATCTGGTTTTAGTCAAAGAACGGGCGGCAACCTCCGGAAAGTTACAGAAAGCCAACGAATTGATTGCTAAAGGAAGTAAAATCGTGATCATGACCCCCGACGAATTTACCGAAAAATACCTATAGATATGGTAGAAAACGACCCTACCGTGATTCATGAAAAAAACGCGTAAAATAGCCAAACGCAAAGTAGCCATACATTTGCCCAAGGCCATTCGACGTACCCAACGCCAACGCCATTTCAAACGGCGCGGAGGAAAATCCGTCACCGCCGATATTTACGTCTTGGCCGAACGTGACCGCATCAATTCCGGCGAAGTGCAGTTGTATGTCGAACCCCGGGTTATGGATCCGTATGATCCCTATGATTTCAATTTCGTCGAGGACTTGATCCACAACATTGCGATTCAACCCGCTCCCCGCAAGTACGTGAAAACCCAGTTGAAACTGGAAACGCCGTGACCCGTGACCCCACTTTTTTTTGCGGTGGAATATGCGATACCATGTGTGCAATACATGATATAGCATTTGCAGATGGCTCTGTTTATTCATCCACAGAACCAGACCATTTTATGGGAAAAAATCACCCATCACCCCCACATTTCCCATATGTCGCATCATGAAAAAATGGCCTGGTTTCGGGGTCAAATAGAACACATTTATCTAAACATGCCCAAACATATCCAAGAAGCTCCGTGGACCAAGGAGGATTTGGTGCAGTGGAACCGCAAAGCCATACAATGGATGGTTTATCAAAGCGACATGGCCCGTTCCGGAAATAAAGAGTCGATGATCCACAATCAACAGCCTATGGTATTATACCACGACCGTAAATCTGGCACAGACATCATTGAATCGCGGCTCAAAGAAAAACAGCAAGACTTGGATCAAATGTTGCACAAACCTGCCCCGGAGCCCATTGATTTCAAATTATGTGATGTGGACGAACCCATCGCCAATATGGAAGAATTGGTGAAACAGCAATTACGAGAACGTGAAATGATTCTATTGGGCTCAAACGAAGTGGGAGCGGGACCAAGCGTAGCAGGTCCAAGCGACAATATGCCTCCCCGAACACCCTCCAAGCATGTGTCTTTCGTAGAGACCCCCGAACCGCTGGCATTAGATGTTTCCATCCTTGAACCCGAACCGGTCAATATCGTGCTGACAAAAGAAGAGCCCGTGGTGTCCATGGAGTCCGTCCCCCCACCATCTCCAATACCGACATCGAACGCTGCTTTGGAAACCAGCATCGACGCATTGCGCCGCGAATTGGCCACCATGAAACAACAATTGCAATGGTGCCTGGAATTCCCCGGGATTAAGCGTTGGTTAGATGCAAAAAATGCGAAATAACGTTTTTCGATTTCTCTTCGTACGCCATGGTACGCAACTTGGCGTCGTATTCGCGCCGCATCAACTGGTCGCGCCACTGTTTTTCCTGTTCTTCCAAGAGACGCGTGGCGTCCGTTTTCCCTAAAGGATCCAAATTCTGTTGACCACGCGCCTGGCGGTACTGGTCGACGGACCCGTAATGCGCCATCTGTTGGTAATCCTGTTCCCCCACGGCAAACACGGTTTGATCGCGGTGCACTTTTCTCAAATCGTCAAATTTCAATTTACTAAAGGGATCGGTCGAAATGTAGTTATGGGAAGATTGCGCGCGGGGGTCGTCGTCCTCGTCATATAAATCATTCGCATGGGAAGCCGCCATGGGCAACGTTTGTACCCCCTGATATTTGGCTAAATGGAGGCTTGTCTGTTGTTTTTTAACAGCCTCCATCTTTTCGTGGATGGATCCCCCGCGGATGTTGGCGTACGGGTCGCTGGCTTCTTCGGTGAACCACTGGTTGCGTTCTTGGGCACGTTGTTGCTGTTCGGTATTTAGCATGTTTTGTTCAAACAGTTGGTTGAATGTCTGTTGAAATTGATCGCGGCCCATCGCATTCACCGATTGTTGCACCTTTTTCGACGTCGCTTTGTTGAGTGCGGGACCGATACCTTTCCCCTGGGCTTGGTATTGGATCGGTTCTTTAGGTAATTCTTGGGTGACCCGCCGTTGATTCACATAAAACTCGGCCAAAATGTCAAACGCCTTTTTGTAAAACAGGAAATAGTCGGGAGGGAGCCGCGACTTGTCGGGATGCATCTTTAGCACAAACATTTTCGCCTGTTTCATGTGATCTTCGGTAAGTGGCGACGCATGTTGCAACTGAAACAGTTCCAAAATTTCGCGAAAACTGTACATTTGTATGTTTAAATTGTGGCAACGGGCATCGCGCGAACATTTCTTCAATTTATTCGATTCACCTCCGGGAGTCCCGCCGTTTCGATGCATCGTGGCGACCAATCTATGTATTGTCCGTGTTAAAAATATGGGGTTCGTCGTGACGCCGCGAATGTCGGTACCCGAGTAGGACACCTAATCTGTGATCATCCTATACATGCCAGAAGTTCTTATTTTAGCTAATAAAACCCCCGGTGGCCCGCCCCTGTTTACCCACATGTTTTTATCCAGGGGCGGACTGAATGACGAACGGGTACCACCGGTACCTAACGATCAAACGGCTCCCATTCAAGACGGCAAGGTCACGTTCACCCCGAAATATCCGGAAGATCTTATCCGTTCGATTGAACTGCTGGATCAACCCTATAAAAATCGCATCATCAAACAGCGTCCCACCAATTTGGTCAAAATACACTATGAACCCCTCATGTATCGGTATGTGACAGGGGAGCGCCCGGGGACCGGGACACTGTGGCAATACGACCTGAAACACGTGGACCCGATTACCAAAGTCCCATACAACAATGTGGAATATTTGCATCGCAGCATTGTGCCGTTCAAAGCCAACAAAGTGACCTATGTGATTGCCTATGTGACCGGAGACAAGCGGGAAGTGGGAGGCGCCGACGCGAGAGCGTTTGAGGACGCCCTTGACAACGTGGTCCCTGCGCGCCCCAACGATTTCCAATTCGGGGTCGACATGGCGACGGGGATCCTTCAGTCCAGACCCCCATCGAGTGGTGCGGACATGCCCGTCGCGGTCCCGGTACCCAACCAGATGCAGCAGCCCGGGCTCATACCGTCTGCAACCACCCCAGCACCCAGCACCCATCAATTAGATGTGGTGGGTCGGGTCTAAGCATCGCCACTATCGTACATAGTAATGTGTGAACTATGTACGGTAATCAATGAATATAGATGTGAAACACCACGTCCCCCTTTTTCGACACATCCAGTATGTCCCGCGGATTGCCCACCGGGATCCCGCACCGCTTCAACGTGACGATCTGGACGCGGCGCATCAACAAATCCCCCTTTTTCACGGTAAATGTGTTCACGTTTCCTATAGGAAGAAGAAGGTCGTCGTCGTCGCGCATGTTCCACACGTCGTCCAACGTAAGTTCCACGCGCACATGCAAATGGTGGTGGTCATCGATGTACATGTTGGCGGGACACTGCGGAATCGCGCGAACGCAGAGTTCCCCGCCGCCCGAAATGTCAAACACGGATTCTTCCATCCAGAGAGGGATCGTAAACACCTGCCCCGTAGCGTCATCGGTATGACAATACAAATTACACTCCAAGACGTCCCCGATACTCGGCGTCAAACTTAAATGCCGATCCTGTTGACATTTTTCGTCGATGGACCCGCGTAACCATTGACCCAATTGCTGCATGACGCGGTCCGTCACGGCCGGAAATTTCCGGCGATGTTTGCATATAAAACAGTAGACGTCCAACAAGGTGTCCTTGTCCAAGGTGTTGATCCACTGGGTCGTGCGGGCTTCCAACAGTTTGGAGACAAACTGGACGATGTGGGCCACCGTCGCATTGTCGCACACCTTGTCCATCCCCAAAGATTGAAGTATAGGATAGAGGCGATCCAACCATTGCTTGACCTGGGCAATCTTTTCGTGATGAGAGTTTACGGTCTCGTCCTCGTCACTTTCGGCATCGTCGTCGTCTCCATCTTCATAATCGTGCATCAAGGTCATATACGCCTCATGAATCCGTTGAAACTGCGCCGACGCATTGGGCGCCGGATTCTTGTCGGGATGATATTGGAGTGAGAGTTTTCTATATTGACGTTTGATGGCCTCGACCGTGATCTCGTCCGTCACGGAAAAGTCGAAACATTCGCAGGCTTCGTGATAATCCATACTATTTATGATGATATTCGAAATAATCTGTATATGAATTATTCCATACACATTATTGTGTTTCACGATACCAAGACTTCCAAGATGGCAAAAATCGCGTGTTCAATATGAAAGATTGACCGGTAGTTGTTTCCGTATTGTTTCAAAATGGTGGCCAAACGCGTCATGAGGCCGCATATCTTGAGGTGGTCGCGCAGTTGACCACTCTCGACAAAATGCTGGAAAATATACCATATACATTCAATCCCGTCCAAATTATAAATTAAAATGTCGTACAAATAATCGCGAAATTGGGTGATAGGAACGCATCCCGCCATCTCTTCCTGAGAGATCATCTTGGTCATTTCCTGAATAATAATGTCACACACCTTGTTGAAATGGTCTTTGGGCAAATCGTCCAACGATTTCACCAGCGAAAATGAATAGACCTCCTTGATATTGGTAATGTCGTTGACCGAGATTTGTTCCAAGATGGGTTCGACCTCCTTGTGTTTGTTCGTGTGGCACGACTGTAAAATGTCGGTGACGGTTGGTCTTGGTACCCGGACAATGTCGCAGTGATTCAGGATGCTGTTGGGCAAAAAACTGACGTGCTCCGTGATCAAGATGAAATAGATTTGCACCTCGCGGCTTTTCCCGTCGTAGCCGTAGCAGTGTTGCTGCATGTAACTATAGAAAATCTCCAGGAGTTCGTTGTGAATGGCGTGGAAATTCTTGCAGACGATGAACCCCATTTTGTCGGGCTTGATCGTGATAATGTCCACGATTTGGCAATAGATTTCGTGCCAAATGATCTTGGAATTGCACCCCAGGAGCGCCATGTCGACCTCGTAATGAATGTCGCTGATGCGGTATTTATAGGACTGCTTGTCGGTGGTGGCTTTGATCTTTTTGTCGTACTTCATTTGACTGGGGGAAAACGGCTGCAAATAGGTGAGGACCCGGGAATATTTTCCGGTACCGACGGACCCGTAGAAGATGAGGTTTCTTGGTACATAGGCGAAATTCGCGGGTAGAAACGGGTACTTTTCGACGGATTTGCAATAGTCCTCAAAATGGGTTTCGTAAAATTTCATCTAGGGGCGCGCGTTGAATGGTTATTTCCTATACAACCATTCAATGTGTTTATATGTTTTGATTGAATCTGCCACCACCTCCGTACCACCCGGTACCCGTGGCTTCGCAAATGCAATGCAGGAGACCGGGGGTCTTCGGGTCGACCCCGTATTTGTTGCACGGTATGTCTCCGTCACGTCCGCCGGATTTGCACGTGGCCCCGTTCCAAGATTGGGGGAGTTCATTGTTCCAGGGGGAACCCATAACACCTTGACAGTAGACGTTGCAACTGACGGTGCCGTTGTTACCACCGATGAATTGCCACGGTTTGGTGGGGACTGGGGTGGTCGGGGCTAGCGTGGTCGGGGCCTGGGTCGTAGGTCGTGCGGTGGTCGCCGTCGGCGTCGTAGGTGCCATGGTCATGACCGATGGCGCCACCGTCATGGCATTTACGAGTGCCTTTGCATTTACGAGTGCCGATGTGGTGGGAGATGAAGTGGTGGATATAGGAACAGTTGTAGCTACCTGCGCCAGCGTGGCTGACGGGGGCGGGGGCGCCTGGGTGGGCGATCCATCGTATTCAATGTGCATGTTGGTATTTATTTTCACGTTGCTGAGAAGGAAATCGGCAATCTGTGAAAACAGATCCGGTGGCGTCGCCTGAGGGGAAGCCGCGTCCAGCCCTTCCGTACGACGTCGTTGTCCGGATACCACGGTGACCCATCCCAAGAGGACAAACAATAAAATAAACAATACGACTAAATAATACCTTATTTTTTTGTATTGGAAGGAAAGGGTTTTCATAAGACAAATACCCAAATACGATTACTATAGGATACCGTTAGAATCGTTTAGGCGATGGGGGTCGATGGAATGGGATTCGGGGTGGATGATATGGGAGGCATCGTAGAAAGGGTAGGAGAAGGGGTCGTAGAATGTCCCGAATCCATCAATATGGTGGGAAACGGTTGGTTATAAAACAAATACATACCAATGGCCCGGAATATGTTGGTCAGTTCACGTTGCTCCTTGTCCGTGTGTGGACTGCTGCATTGGGAGGAGGACGAAGGGACCATTCCTGCTGCTGCTGCCCCGCCATTCTGTATGGAGGCAGAATTGACCCCATTCAATTGAGATCCTGGTGAATTCGTGATATTGGATGCATAATAGCCGCCGCCGCCGCCGTAATTTGTCGCCGCAGTACTGAACAAAGCGGAGCCGGATCCTAGCCAGCCCGTCATGCTAGGTCCCGTCATGCTAGGTCCCGTCATGCCGGAAACCGGCGAGCCAGAGCCTGGCATGCTAGGAGCAGCGTAGCCATCTTTGGCAAAATCCTGCAAATGATAATAGGCCGCCGCATTCGTGGTATCGGTCCATTGGGAATCGGTGCTCTGTTGATTCGTGCAATTCCCGTAGCATTTTCCTTGGTAATAATACCGGTCTTTGTTCACTAAGGCCGGATCATAGTATCCGGTGGTATTGGTGGGACCGTTCGCATTGCCCGCGACACATTTGGACGTTCCCAGCAACACACAACATTGGGTCGACGCACACACATTCACATCCAGGGCATTGCATTTTTTCTCCAGGGCGTCGTCAGGCATGCCATGCACAGTGCGCGTGGAGGCACAGAACCCCGCGGCCCCGGAGGAGACGGCCATGGGATTCGGGTTCGGGTCTTGACCACTTACCTGGTTGAAAAAGACGTAGGGATAATTTTGGGCATCATTGGGTCGGTTGGATACAAAATTTTCTTGGTATGGGTCTTCTTGGTATCTTGACATGGACCCCGATTTATACATTATAAGACGAAAAATACGGTTTGGCCACGCATTGCTCATGGCCAGTGTCCCCCTGCAAAGAACAGCAGGCGACGGAGGAGCAGACCTCGGGGGACAGTTGACGGCACATCTGGTCCTTCTTGTCCCAGTTAGTCCGTTGCGATGTACAGAACCCGGCGTATTTGTCGTTCATGTTGGAGACGACCGAGGCATAACTAAATCCGGTCAAGGTGCTGCCGTCGACGGACAGGCGTTGGGAAGGGACGAAAGATTCTAGGCCTTGGGCATCCCTGTGGCCTTTGGTGCGACTGCACGTATGTAGTCGCGCCTTGACGGCATCAATATCGTAGTAATCCGTGACCGTCGCATGGGGAATGTTGTAGCCTTTGAAGACCGAATCGCCGCAATCCGCGCAGTATTCTTGGTTGCTCTCGATCCCGTGCGATACCGTAATATATTTGCCCTGACCAAAATACCCGCTGAAAAAGGCAAACGAACTCGACGTCGAAATGACCCCGGGGGCGTAAAACATGGTGGCAAAATCTTCCATGATGGATTTGCTCTGTATGGTGACCCGGTATCCGTGCTCGGTCAAATAGTCTTGCAAGATTTGAATGTAGCTACCACACGCCGCTTCTTCCTTGTTCTGGGCCAAGTGCTTGGTGTAGTATAGGATCAATACTTGGTCATACGATTCACCCGTGTGTTGCTTGATTGCCTCGAGCGCATCGGTAAAGAAACAGAGTTCTTGGAAATGATAATTTTCGTGTCGGGAAAAGGGCACATCGGCGCAGCGGTAGTGAATGACGGGCATGCCTGGTGACGAAATGGTGGGTTGAAAATGGTCAATGGCGCGTTGAATGATCGGTCGAAACAGGGGGCGCATGATTTCGTGCAGACGTTCGCCCTGGCGGTTCTTGACGCGCCACGTTTTTTCGGGGCCGTAGTGGGGGTCCAGGAGGATGGCGTCTGCCGTGATGCCTTGTTGGGTCAATTGGTCGTAGTAGGGGGCCAATTCTTGGTAGGGAATCGACGCTGGGAATTGCTGCACAAACTCGTCGGCCCCGGCCAGGTTGTAGTTAAAATCGCGCTGGCCTACTATGGCAAGAATAAGGGCGTGATAATACATGCAAATGAGGTTGCCTAGACTACGCGGTGGTGCACCCTTTGACGTGTCGTTTTGAAAGGGTTCTGGTTTTGCACTATACAACCACCATTGGAAGAGAAATACGGCCAAAATAACCAAGAGTACGATGAATAGGGGGAAACTGGTGTAACACTTGGAACACGGTTTTTTTACCATCAACAATCTATTATAATAATCATAGATTTTTGAAAAATTTTGTTAATGCAGTCTTCTTATACATATCGTTTTCATCGGCTCAAAGATGCGACGAAAAGTCATCCCGTGTAAGAAAATGCAGTACATGTTGGGCGATCGAGGTTGACTGCGGTAATGATAGATGATAGATGATAGATGATATATGATGCGATCAATGCACCGATCATGAATCATGAACCATTACCCGTTTATCGTCATCCTCCACCTGGGCAGTAAGATGTAGATACATAGCTTGAGGTAGTGGCAGGGGCAGATACCGTTGTGGGTACAGAAGGGGCAGACACTGTCGTGGGTACAGAAGGTGCCGACCCCGTCGTGGTAGTTATAGGGGCAGTCGCCAGGGCAGGGACCGAAGCAGTTGCAGGAGAAAGAACTGGACCCATGCTCGCCATACTCGCGGGACGTGGCGGTCCACCACCACCACCACCACCACCACCACCACCGTTACCCGTATTCACGGTTTGACGACCCGAAGGAATGGGTACCCCCCGGTTCGCCTCTAACATGAAATTACCGTAACGTTCCAAGACGCGGGCCGGATTGATCAATTTGAACCCCGTCGGTTGGTAATTATAATTACTGCCCGCTTCGCTCGCATCGTAGACTCCTAAAACACTCTGGACTTGTCGCATGGTCTCCGGATTACCAATCGGGCTGTGGTAGAACCCCTTTTTGTAAACGTAGCCGACAATGCAGAAAATCAAAAACAGATTGGTGGCAATCATCAGGTTTTTCAGGTTGGAGGATCCTTCTTGGTAGGAAATATCGCTGCCGTCACTAAACCCCTCTTTAAAGGCGGAGCCGGAGCCAAAGGCGGAGCCGGAGCCAAAGGCGGAGCCGGAGCCAAAGGCGGAGCC
>Ga0114968_10000930_pt1 | contig 22256 bp, 21 predicted proteins | sample M_130807_EF_Meta_FD_87020 | JGI IMG/M metagenome (GOLD analysis project Ga0114968, IMG submission 87020) | Freshwater microbial communities from Lake Montjoie, Canada to study carbon cycling - M_130807_EF_MetaG | ecosystem: Environmental > Aquatic > Freshwater > Lake | place: Lake Montjoie... | reverse complement strand
GCATCCTAAACCGCAGTTTAGGTGGGCGAGGTCAGCACCCCATTGGGTCCATCTAACGCGAGATGATCACGCCTGGGGAGCGATATTCCAAGCCCTGGCTCAATGAGCATTGGTTCAGGAAATTAAAAACCCGGAGGAACCGCAGACGCTGCCGATTGTAGGCGGCCCCCGTCGGGCCGGCCAGCATTAAAACAACAGGCCGTCGTCGGCCAAAACCTTGTCCAGGCGCTTGATCAGCGGCTCCAGGACCAGGTCGCTTTGGCGGCGGTTCAGCGTGAGTGCCGGTCCGGCTTCCAGGGCCATGTCTGAGGGCAGGGCGTCGTTGTTGGATACAACGTCAAAGGCCAGGTTGAGCGCTGCCAGCACCGCAATGCGGTCACGCGCCCGCACTTTGCCCGCATCGCGGATTTTGCACATACCCGCATCCACGCGCTGCACAGCGCGGAGCAATTGCTCTTGGCCGCCGTCGGGGCAGCCCAAAAGATAGCTTTGGCCCATGATTTGGACTTCGAGTTGCTTCATGACGATGTCGGGTGCATATCGGTGGAGGCTGCGGGAATGGGCGCTGCGCCTTGGGGAAGGCGGTCGAGCAGGGCATCGACCCGAGCGCGGGCCGCCGCGAGACGCGACTTGAGCGAATCGCGCTCCTGCGTCAGCGATTTCACTTGTTCGGCGAGCAGGGCATTGGTACGGCGCAATTCCTCATGGCGAACCAGCAAGCGCTCGACGCGCTCGGCGATCTGGTCGATGGGGGAGGCCTGGTCCATGGCACCCATTGTAGTGGGCCTAGGCAAGCGCTGCGCCCCGGCCTACAATGGCGGCGTTGGTGCTCGCGCTGTGGTTCACATGGCGCAGTTCAACGGGAAGCAGGAGGGAAGGCCCCGCAAAGCCAACCTAACCTGCGCTGCCCCCGCAACGGTAAGTGGACGAATCAGACCTGATTTAGCTCCCATCACAGCCACTGAGTGCCCTGAACAAGCGCTTGGGAAGGCGATGGGAGTCGCGCCACCAGCCCGGATACCGGCCAACAAGGTGGTGGTGCGCGTGCGCATTACCGTAACGCCCATGCGCTGTCGGGGAAGACGGCGAGGGTTTGTTTGATGGTTTGACTCACAATGAAAACTGGTATTTCTGCCGTGCGCTTGGCCGCACTTCCTATGGCTATGGCCATTTCTCTCTCTGGTGGCGCGGGCTTTGCCCAAACGCAGGCCGATTCCACCGACCTACCCCGCGTGCTGGTAAGCGCCACCGGGGTGCAGCAGCCTTTGGCTGATGTACTTTCCTCGGTGTCGGTGATCACCCGCGGGGACATTCTTCGCTCCCAGGCGCAAAGCCTGGCCGATCTGCTGCAAGGCGAGGCGGGCTTCGAATTTGCCCGCAACGGCGGGCCCGGCGCCGTGACCTCATTCTTTTTGCGCGGGCAAGACAGCATCAACACGGCCATCGTGGTCGACGGCGTACGCGCCCCGGTGGACCAGATTGGCTCCTTGCTGGTCATCGATATTCCGCTGCAACAAATTGAGCGCATCGAAATTTTGCGCGGCAATGCCAGCGCCCTGTACGGTGATGCGGCGGTGGGCGGCGTCATTAGCATTACGACGGTGTCGGGTACGGGCGCTGCGCAGGCCTCAGGCGCGGTCACCCTCGGTGCGCGTAACACGCGCGAGCTGCAGGCGGGCTATGCCGCCGAAATCGATGGCCTGCGCTTGAACCTGAGCGCCGGGCAGTCGGCCTCGGATGGTTTTTCGGCCATGAACACCCAGAAAAACACCAGCGCCAACCCGGACAAGGACGGCTTTAGCAGCCGCTTTGTGGCCCTGAGTCTGGCCAAAAAACAAACGGCGGACCTGCGCTACGGCCTGCGTTACCAGGCCAGCAACTCCAGCGCGGACTATGACGACGCCTGGGGCGCGCCCACCGACATCAATGTGTTCAAGAAGGACAGCAGCAGCCTTAGCGCCTATGTGCGCAATGCCCTTAGCACCGATTGGACCAGCACGTTGCAGGCATCGGTCTCTAACTTGCGTTACGAAGACGCCAAAAACGGGGTTATCTACACGGCAGGCGACTGGTCCTATAAAAACGGCGTTTCCACCGGCACCCAGCGCGAACTGCGCTGGGCCAACGACTACCAATTGGCAGCGGCCACCTTGCTGCGCGGCGGCGTCGATTATTTTGATGCCAGCTACAGCGGCCAAGGCGATAACGCCTACGAAATGCGCAAAACCGGCCGCGCCGCATACGCCGGGCTGACGCACATGTTGGCTGCCTGGACGCTGCAGGCCAACGCCCGCACGGACCATCTCACCACCGACAAACCCAGTGCGGGCGCAGCGGCCACCAATACCCAGGCGATCAACTCCAGCCTGCTCGGCCTGGGCTACCGCCTGGGCGGCGCGTGGCGCTTGAACGCCAGCCTGTCCACGGGATTTCGGGCACCCACGGCCTATGAGGTGGCGGCAACGCCGGCCATCAAACCCGAAATCCACCGCAGCCAGGAACTCGGTTTGGTCTATGCCCAAGCCGACACCTACGCCCGCCTGGCCTTCTTCGACACGCATACCGACGACGCCATCAACTCGGACGGCGGCTGGCCGGAAAAATACGCCAACGTCGGCCGGGTGCAAAACAAAGGCCTAGAGGCTGCACTCAAAACGCAGTTCGCGGGCAATGCGCTATCGCTGTCGCTGGTCTCGCAGGACCCACAAAACCTGAGCACCGGCCAGCGCCTGGCCCGCCGTGCCCGCAACTACGCCAGCCTGGATGTGTCGCGCACCGTGGCCGGCTTTGCGCTGGGCACCAAAATCTATGCGGCCGACGAACGCAAAAACAGCGACTATGACAAAGTCATGCTGCCCGCTTACACCTTGTGGTCCTTTTATGCCAGCAAAGCTTTGGACGCCGCATGGACGCTGCGTGCCCGCATCGACAACGCTTTTGACCGGCAATACGAACTGGCCAGCGGCTACAACACACCGGGCGTGGGCGTGTTTGTGACGCTGCAATACCAGCCCAAATAAGGCCATGTCGGACTTGTTCCCTCAGCGCATCGTCTGCCTCACCGAGGAGACCACCGAGTGGTTGTACTTGCTCGGTGAGGAGGCGCGTATTGTGGGCATCTCGGGCTACACGGTGCGCCCGCCCCGGGCGCGGCAGGAAAAACCCAAAGTCAGCGCATTTTTGAGCGCCAAAATCGACAAAATCCTGGCCTTGCAGCCAGATTGCGTGCTGGGCTTTTCCGACCTGCAGGCCGACATTGCCTCGGCGCTCATCCGCCAGGGCGTGCAGGTAACGGTGTTTAACCAGCGCAGCGTGGCCGAGATTTTTTCCATGCTCTACCAGGTTGCGGCCATGGTGGGCCAGGCGGCGCAGGGACTGCGCCGCATCGAGGCTATGCAGGCGCACATCGCTGCGGTCGGCCAGCAGGTGCAAGCGCTGCAAGCGGCCGGTGCGCGCCGCCCGCGCGTGTATTTTGAGGAATGGGATAGCCCGCAGATCAGCGCTATCCGCTGGGTCTCGGAGTTGCTTGGCCTGGCTGGCGGTGACGATGTATTTCCCGAACTGGCGCAACAATCTTTGGGCAAAGACCGCATCATTGCCGATGGAGCGCAGGTGCTGGCGCGCGACCCGGACATCATCATCGGCTCCTGGTGCGGCAAAAAGTTCCGGCCGCAGCTGGTGGCCCAGCGCGCGGGCTGGGAGGCGATGGCAGCGGTGCGCGGGGATCAGCTTTTTGAGATCAAGTCCCCGCTGATTTTGCAGCCCGGTCCGGCCGCGCTGACCGAGGGGCTGGACGCCTTGCACGCGATTTGCGCGGGCTGGATGCGTGCCCAATTGGACACGGAGCGCGCATGAAGCAAATTATTGGCATGTTGTACGGCGCCCTGGTCAGCACCTTGGCGCTGGCCGGCGTGCAGATTACCGACGACAAAGGCCACGAAGTGCGCCTGGAGCAAGCGCCCAAGCGCATCGTCAGCCTGTATCCCTCACTGACTGAGGCGGTGTGCGCGCTGGGCCGCTGCCAGGACCTGGTCGGCGTGGACCGCTACTCTAATTTTCCGGCCTCGGTGCGCGCTTTGCCGCAGCTTGGCGGTGGGCTGGACCCGCAGATTGAGGCGGTTTTTGCGCTCAAGCCCGATCTGGTGCTGGCCGCTAGCTCCTCGCCCGGGGCGGATCGTTTGGCCGCGCTGGGGCTCAAGGTAGTGCAGCTCGAGCCCAAGCACTATGCCGACACCGTGCGCGTGCTGCACACCCTGGCCACTTTGCTTGGCGTGGCTGATGCGCAGCCGGTGATTGACAAAATCGACGCCGATTTCGCCGCCGCCCAGGCCCAGATGCCGGCGCAGGCGCGGGGTAAAAAAGTGTATTTCGAGGTCAGCACCGGGCCGTATGCGGCGGGCGCCTCTTCATTTATCGGCCAGACTTTGCAGCGCCTGGGGCTGGTCAATATTGTGGGGCCCGAGCTGGGGCCTTTCCCCAAAATCAACCCCGAGCTGGTGGTGCGGTCCCAGCCCGACATCGTGGTGGTCGCCGACAGCAGCTTGGCCGGTATGGCCGAGCGCCCCGGTTGGGGCCAAGTGCGGGCTTTGCAAGCGCACCGCGTCTGCACCTTTAACAAAGACGATGGCGACGTGCTGGTGCGCGCCGGCCCGCGCATGGGCCAGGGTGCGCTGCGCTTGGCCCAATGCTTGCGCCGCTTGTACCCTCCCAAGGACAGCCTATGAAACACTATTTGTTTCATAGGCCGCTGCACCTGGGCTTGCTGTTGGGCCTACTCACCTTGCTTTTGCTGGTGCTGGGCACGCTGGCGGGCAGCAGTGGCATGGACGCGCTGCCCTCGGTGCTGCGCGCTTTGCAGGCCGGGGCCGATGACGATGGCCGCATGCTGGCGCAAATTGTTTGGCAAATTCGCTTGCCCCGTGGTGTGGGCGCCTGGTTGGCCGGGGCCTTGCTTGGCCTGGCCGGTGCGCTGGCCCAAAGTGTGTTTCGCAATCCGCTGGCCGATCCGTATTTGCTGGGCAGCGCTTCGGGCGCCTCGCTGGGCGTGTGTTTGGCGCTGGTGGCCATGGATGGGGCGTTGATCAACGTCCATTGGCTGGGCCGCGTGGGGCTGACGGGCGCCGCCTTTGCCGGCGCCATGGTCGCGGTGGTAATGACCGCTGCGCTGGCCCGGGGCGTGGCGCAGACTCTGCGCCTGTTGCTCGCTGGTGTGGTGGTGGCGGTGGTGCTGGGTGCGGGCAGTTCGCTGGTTTTGCAAATGCATCCGCAGCTCTTGCAAAGCATGCAAGGCTTTATGTTGGGCAGCACCGCCTTTGTCGGCTGGGACGGCTGCGCGCTGATGCTGGCCGCTTTGCTGGTGGGTCTGGCCGTGACTTGGGCGCTGGGGCGCTGGCTCGATGGCCTGGTGCTGGGCGAGCACACCGCGCGCAGCATGGGCCTGCCGGTGGACGCCATGCGCTGGGTTTTGATTTTGACTTTGGCGCTGGCGACCGGCGCGGCGGTAGCGCACACCGGGCTGATTGCCTTTGTCGGGCTGGCGGCGCCGCACATTAGTCGGCGCATGGTGCGTTGGGGTGCGCGCCACGGCGCGGTGCTGGCGGCGATGCTGGGCGGGCTGCTGCTGGCGGCGGCCGATTTATTGGCCCGCCTGGTGATTGCGCCGGCTGAATTGCCCGTGGGTGTGCTCACCGCTTTGCTTGGCGGCGGCTATTTGCTGTGGCTGATGCGCCGCGCCCATGGTGCAGGGGCGATGCAATGACGGCGTCAATCGCTTTGCCGCCCGCGCTGCAGGTGCGCGGCTTGCAGGTGTCTTTGGGCGGGCGGCCGGTGTTGCAGGGCGTGTATTTTTCGGTGGCGGCGGGCCGCTGGGTCAGCATTGTGGGGCCCAATGGAGCGGGCAAATCGACCTTGCTGGCGGCGCTGGCCGGATTGCTTCCGGCACAGGGGCAGATCAGCCTTTTGGGCCAAGATGTGGCGACTATGAACCCCGCCTACCGCGCCCGCAGCTTGGCCTGGATGGGCCAAAACGAACCCGCTGGCGAGGATCTGCGCGCCTGGGACGTGGTCTTGCTCGGGCGCTTGCCGCACCAAGGCTGGCTGGCGGGCTTGCAGGCGCATGACCTGCAAGTGGCCGAGCAGGCTTTGCGCAGCACCCAGGCCTGGGACTGGCGCGAGCGCAGCATGGGCACCTTGTCTGGCGGCGAGCGCCAGCGGGTGTTGCTGGCCCGCGCTTTGGCGGTGCAGGCGCCGGTGATTTTGTTTGACGAACCGTTGTCGCACCTGGACCCACCGCACCAGGCCGATTGGATGGACCTGACACGCGCCCTGGTCGCCGCGGGCGCCACCGTGCTGAGCGTGTTGCACGAAGTGTCCATGGCGCTGCAGGCCGACGAGATGCTGATGGTGCACAACGGGCGCCTGGTGCACCAAGGCGCTTGCGCCGACACGCGCACCCACCGCGCCTTGGAGCAGGTGTTTGACCAACGCATCGCTGTGCATACCTTGGACGGCCAGGCGCTGGTGCTGCCGCGGCGCGCATCGAGCGCAAGCCAACAGGAGCGCGCATGACCGCCGTCTGCGTCATGGTGCTGGGCACCACCAGCGGGGCCGGTAAAAGCTGGCTCACCACTGCGCTGTGCCGCTACTACGCCCGCCAGGGCCTCAAGGTAGCGCCTTTCAAAGCGCAAAACATGTCTAACAATGCCCGCGTGGTCGCTGCTGCCCGTGGCGCCGATGATATGGACGCTGCGCCCAGTGCGGGTGGCGAAATCGGCAGCGCCCAGTATTTTCAGGCGCTGGCGGCGCGTGCCTTGCCCGACGTGCGCATGAACCCGGTGCTGCTCAAACCCGAGGCCGACACGCGCAGCCAGGTGGTTTTGCTCGGGCAAGTCAGCCCCGAACTCTCGGCGATGCCTTGGCGCACGCGCAGCGAACACGTCTGGCCCACGATTGCCGCCGCCCTGGATGCGCTGCGCGCAGACAACGATGTGGTGGTGATCGAAGGCGCCGGTTCGCCCGCCGAAATTAATTTATACGACAGCGACATCGTCAATATGCGCGTGGCTGCCCATGCACAAGCGGCTTGTCTGCTGGTCAGCGATATCGACCGGGGTGGCTCGTTTGCGCATCTGTACGGCACCTGGGCTTGGTTGGCCCCTGAACACCGCGCCCTGATCCGGGGCTTTGTGCTGAACAAGTTTCGTGGCGACCCGGCCTTGTTGGCACCGGCCCCCGAGATGCTGCAAGAACGCACCGGCGTGCCCACGGTAGCCACCCTGCCTATGTGGTGGCAACACGGCCTGCCCGAGGAAGACGGTGTGTTTGACGAGCGCAGCAGCGCCAGCGGCGCGGTGCAGCGCACGGTGGCGGTGCTGGCCTACCCGCGCATCAGCAATTTGGATGAATTCCAGGCGCTCAAAAACATCGAAGGTTTGCACCTGCAATGGGTGCGCAGCCCGACGCAGTTGGCCGCCCTGCAGCCCGGGCGCGACTGGATCATCCTGCCCGGCTCCAAAAGCACCAGTGCCGATTTGGCCTGGCTGCGCAGCCAGGGGCTCGACAGTGCGATCAGCGCGCACGCCCACGCGGGCGGTGCGGTGCTGGGTATCTGCGGCGGCCTGCAAATGCTGGGCGAGGCCTTGATCGACCCCCACGGCATCGACGGCAATGCGCCGGGGTTGGGCCTTTTGCCTTTGACCACGGTGTTTGAATCTGCCAAAACGGTGCGCCACAGCCGTTTGCAGTTTGATGCCGCCATGGCCACGCGGCCCGACGCGCCCTGGGCGGCGCTGGCCGGGCTGGCGGTGCAGGGTTATGAAATCCACCACGGGCAAACCCAGGCGCAGGCCGGTCGGGCCGACCAGGTGGTGCACCCGGTGTTACCCCAAAGCCTGGGCTGGCAAAACGCGCAGGGCAATGTGCTGGGCGTGTATTTGCACGGGCTGTTTGAAGACGCTGCCGTGTTGGAGCGCCTTTTTGGCGCCAGCGCCGGCCAGCGGGTGCGCACGTTGGATGTGGTGTTTGACGGCTTAGCCGACTTTGCCCAGACGCATTTCGCGCCGGGCGTGTTGGACGGTTTGCTGCAGCCGCGCGACTGGAGCCTCGACCGGGCGGCGTCTTGATCTTGGTGTGCGCGATTGCTTTTCTGCGGTGTGGGGTTGGGCAGACCGGTGTCTCACATCTCCTCAAGCATTTTCTTGGCTCTTGAGAGGCCCGATTTGGCAAGGATGGTTAGAGGCGTAGGTTCGGGTTTCCAATGTGCAACAAACTGTTCAGCAGCTTCGACCTCATTGGCTGACATGTCCCGCTTGAGGTCATCCAGTGCGGATTGCGCCTTTTGGGAGATATTTCCTTCGGACGAGAGTTTGGCCAATTTAAAGTAGCTATAGGTGCGTACTTTGTCGACGGGTACCCCACGGCCGTCTTTATAGCTTACGGACAGGTTGTAAAGTGCCAAGGACACGCCTTGCGCAGCGGCAGCCTGGGTCCATCGGATCGCGTTATCAACATCGTTGCGCTTTAGGTAAACGATGGAAACGTCATATTGCGCCAAAGAATATCCCGCATTTGCCGCCTTTAGTTTGTGCTCAAGCGCCAAAGCATCGTCTAGAGGAACAATATCGCCAAATTGACCTCCAAGATAACACCCCACCTTATATTCAGCCAACATATCGCCATTGCGTGCACCTTTTTCAAACCATCGAAAAGCCTGCTTGGGGTCTTTCGGCACACCAATACCGTTGTTTAAAAACATGCCAATGTGGTACTGCGCTTCGGCATTGTTTTTCTGGGCTAGCTCCAGCATTTTTATATACAAATGGTCTTGGGCTAGCGCAAGGCATGTCCATAGGTTCAGAAGCGTAAACACGATTAATGCTCTCGCGCTTACTTGAAGATGCATTTTTTCTCCTATCCAAGGGTGTTTATGTATCATCACGTCGGCAAAACCGGCTTGCGGTTGGTAATGAGAAAACGATAACGTTTTCCAGAAAAAGCTGCATCCCCAAAACAGGTGAATTTCAGGCGCTTTGTTGCGATCGCCAATCGCCTCTACAGGATGAACCACTGACGGGTGTCGACCAGCAATTTGGCGGGGAAAGAGAAAAGACCGTGGGCCAATTCCCCCGCATTTTCATTGCCGACGTAATATTTGTATCTAGATCGATCCAGTACTCACGGTAACTCACCTTTGCGCGTGCATTCAACGGCTTGCATCTAAAGAGTGCTGCGAAACAAAATCCCAAATGGTTTGGTTCGTGTCAAAGTCCATGTTCAAAGGCCCCAAGTCCCCACCCATGGCGCGAACGAAATAATTGGCGTTAAAGCGCGAGTTGGGCCAGTGGTGACCACCATTTTCGATTCTATAAAAAACGACATCTTTCCCGATATCAGATTGATATTTCAACACCTTGACTGACGTTGGGCTTGAATCATTTTTTGGAAGAATTGCGTAAGTTTCGGGTACTTTGAAGCATTGGTTTACTTGCCTCCAGAAACGCACTGTGTCTTCGGCTGAAGTTATGTTGCGCCTCATGTCACCCTTGTAAAGAGGGTCTGCTGTGCCAATGATGAAAAGCAGAGGAATGGGCTTTTGTTGTGGGCTTGACTCGATATTCGAAATACTGCCACCAGGGCGCGAAAAGTGCATGCGTGTTGCGGCCACCAACACCATGGCAGCCATCTTTTCAGGTATCGCTTGTGCCAAAGGTGTTAAAAAAAATCCACCGCCGGATAATCCCACAAAGTAGATTTTTTTATCATCTACGTTGTATCGTTTCTCAACGTCAGTGAGCACCTTTTTTATATATTCAATTTCGATTTCTATTTTTTCTGGCGACATCCATCTTTTGTTTAATGCATTTGGGTAGACAACAATAAATTTGTTCTTATCAGCCACCTCATCCATGCCGGTATAAATTTGGGTTTGCCATGCGGTGCTCGGATCTCCATGCAGCACGAGCATCAAGGGATACCGGTTCTCACTGGCGTACCCCATCGGGAGATGTATGTTGTAGTCTCGCGATATATTGTTTGAAGAAAATTTAACCGAATCAAAGCCCGCGCAAGCGCTAAGCCATAGCGCCAAAAACAATAAGAGGTTCCGCGTAAGAAATCGATATGTCGTCATGCGCACCCCTAAGCTGCATAGCGCTGCTTGTCCTTGAACCCGCAGCAGTCAAAAACCGCACACTGCCCGCACAAAGGCTTGCGCGCCTGGCACACATAGCGGCCGTGCAATATCAGCCAGTGGTGGGCATCCACCAGAAATTCAGCGGGGATGCGCTTGAGCAGTTTGTGCTCCACCGCCAGCGGCGTCGCGCCGGGCGCTAAGCCCGTGCGGTTGCCCAGGCGGAAAAGGTGGGTGTCCACGGCCATCGTCGCCTCGCCGAAGGCGACATTGAGCACCACGTTGGCTGTTTTGCGCCCCACGCCAGGCAAAGCTTCCAGCGCTTCGCGGCTGCGGGGCACCTGGCCGCCGTGTTGGTCCATCAAGATATGGCAGGTTTGCATCAGGTGCCGCGCCTTGCTGCGGTACAGGCCAATGGTTTTGATGTGCTGCTCCAGCCCCTCGAGCCCCAGGTGGATGATTTTTTCCGGCGTATTGGCCACCCCAAAAAGGCGAGCCGTGGCTTTGTTCACGCCCACGTCGGTGGCCTGGGCCGAAAGCAGCACGGCGGCCAGCAGCTCAAATACGCTGGCGTAGTGCAACTCGGTTTGTGGCTGCGGGTTGGCTGCGCGCAAGATGCTGAAGAATTGGTAGATGGCCGTTGGTTTCATGGTGGGGCTGGGGCGCCGCTGTGTTGACCATGGGCCCCAAAACGGGCACGCTGGAAGTTGGCGACAATAGGGTTTTGACCATCGGAAGATACCGCAAATGTCCAGCGCGCCCGCCCCCGTTTTTGCCGACCGCCTTAACAATGTCGAGACCTCGGCCATCCGCGAACTCTTTAAGCTCTTGGGCAAGCCCGGCATCATCAGCTTTGCCGGCGGCTTTCCGGACAGCGCGCTGTTTGACGTCGAAGGCATTCGCGCCGCGACCTTCGCCGCGCTGGACCAAGACGCCGGTGCCGCCCTGCAATACGGTGCCACCGAGGGCTACGGCCCGCTGCGCGAGGAGTTGGCTGGCTTTATGGCCACCAAAGGCGTGCGCGACCTGAGCGCCGAGCAGCTGATCGTCACCACGGGCAGCCAGCAGGCGCTGGATTTGCTGGGCAAAGTGCTGATCAACCCCGGCGACAAGGTCATCGTGGAGGGGCCGACGTTTTTGGCCACCATCAACTGTTTCCGCCTGTACGGCGCCGACCTGGTCAGCGCGCCGGTGGACGGGCAGGGCGTAGACACCGAGGCGCTGGAGCGCCTGATCGTGGAGCACCGGCCCAAGTTTGTGTACCTGATCCCCACCTTTGGCAACCCCAGCGGCGGCCTGCTGGACCTGGCGCGTCGCAAAGCGGTGCTGCAAATGGCCGTGAAGTACAACACCCTGATCGTCGAGGACGACCCTTATGGCGACCTGTATTTCGGCGAAGCGCCCCCGCCCAGTTTGCTGGCCCTGAGCAGCGAGGTGCCCGGCAGCCGCGATCTTTTGGTGCATTGCGGCTCGCTCTCCAAGGTGCTGTCGCCCGGCTTGCGCGTGGGCTGGATGGCCGGCCCGCCCGAGTTGCTGGCCCGCGCAACCATGTGCAAGCAGTTCAGCGACGCCCACACCAGCACCTATGCCCAGGCCACTGCGGCGCACTACCTGCGCGCCGGGCGCTTGCCTGAGACGCTGGCCAAAGTGCGTGCGGTGTATGCCGAGCGGGCGCAGGCCATGGCCCTGGCCTTGCGCCAGGATGTGGGTGATGCCTTGGACTTCGTACCGCCGCAGGGCGGCTTGTTTGTATGGGCGCGGCTGACCGGTGCTGGGGGCAAACCCACCCACGCCGCTGAATTTGCCCAGCGCGCCATCGCCAAGGGCGTGGCTTTTGTGCCCGGCATGCCGTTCTATTGCGCCCACGGCGACCCGGCCACGCTGCGTCTGAGCTTTGCCACCGCCGGCCCCGACAAAATCCGCGAGGGCGTGGCGCGCCTGGCGCAGGCGCTGTAAGGCCTAAAGCCGGCCGGCCAGGCCGCGCAGGTAACCCTGAAAGTCGGCGCCAGTCTCAGGGTGGCGCAAGGCCAGCTCCACGCTGGCCTTGAGATAGCCCAGCTTGGAGCCGCAGTCGTAGCGTATGCCTTCGTAGGCAAATGCGTACACCGCCTCTTGCTGCAGCAGGCTTTGGATGGCGTCGGTCAGCTGGTACTCGCCGCCAGCGCCGGGCTGCAGGGCTTGGATGTGCTTAAAAATCGAGGGCGTGAAGATATAGCGTCCCACCACGCCCATGTCCGAGGGGGCGTTTTTCGGGGCGGGCTTTTCGACGATGGACGAGAGTTTGGTCAGCCCCGGCGCGATGTCGGTGCCGGCCACCATGCCGTAGGACCGGCTTTGGGACACGTCAATGCGCTCGACGGCGATGACCGAGCTGCGGTAGTGGCGGTACTGGGCCAGCATTTGGCTCAGCACGCCGGGGCGGTTGTCGAGCAAGTCGTCGGCCAATATCACCGCAAAGGGCTCGTCGCCTACCAGCGAGGCGGCGCACTGCACCGCATGGCCCAAGCCCAAGGCCTCGGCCTGACGCACATAAATACAGTTCACATGCGCTGGTTTGATGTTTTGCACCAGAGCGAGCAAATCGGTTTTGTTTTTGGCCTGCAACTGGTGCTCGAGTTCGAAGGAGCGGTCAAAGTGGTCCTCGATGCTGCGCTTGCTGCGGCCGGTCACAAAGATAAGCTCGGTAAAGCCGGCTTCGATGGCTTCTTCGACCGCGTATTGAATCAGCGGTTTGTCCACCACGCACAGCATTTCTTTGGGGCTGGCTTTGGTGGCGGGCAAAAAGCGGGTGCCCAGACCGGCGACGGGAAATACGGCTTTCATGATTTCAAAATCCTTGTGATGCGGCTTGGCGCCCGGGTGGCGTTATTGTCAATCAAGGGCGCGCAACGCAGCTTGCTGTCACGAATTTGTCATTTTTAGAGACCTGGATGGCAGCGGGTACCACTTTTAGCGTACGCCGATTCAAACCCCGTATTCCCCTATTTCCCCGCTTTGCAGGGGCATGCGGCATAGATCGCCACAAAACGTCGAAATTCCGACAATTTTCGGATGCGCCATGCGTGCATTGAGATTATGAATTTCACGCTTTTGACATATAGTTGAGCTAAATTTGAGAAGTCACAGTATCCGTTAGCGAAAGGCAATTTTTCATGGCACTGAATCGAACGCAATTTTCCTGGGCGCTGAGCGCTGTAGGCTTGGCAACCACCATGCTGGTCGCTCCAGCCATGGCGCAAAACACCAGCTCGTCCTTGGGTGGGCGCATCAGCGGCAGCGATGGCCAAGCGGTGGCCGGTGCGACGGTGCAGGTGGGTCATGCAGAGTCCGGCTCTACCAACTCGGTGAGCACCGATGAGCAAGGTCGCTACCTTATTCGCGGCCTGCGGGTAGGTGTGCCCTACACCGTGACGGTTTCCAAAAACGGCAAAACGGAAAAGCGCGAAGGCGTTTATTTGCAGTTGGCGCAGACTGCCAACCTGGATCTGCGCTTAGATGCAGCGCAAGCCCTGGCCGCCGTGACGGTGACGGGTGCAGGCGCCAGTGCGCTGGATAACACGGCCATGGGTGCCGGTAGCCGCTTTAACCGCCAGGAGTTAGACGCCTTCGCCTCGGTGAAGCGCAGTTTGCAAGACTATGCGCGGATGGATCCGCGTTTTTCTCAAACTGACAAGGAGCGCGGCGAGATTTCGGCCGCAGGCCAAAACACCCGCTACAACACGATTACCGTGGACAGCGTCAAGATCAATGACACCTTTGGCCTGGAGGCCAACACACTCCCGACGATTAAGCAGCCGATTTCTATCGACGCCATCCAGGCGGTGCAGGTTAATTTGTCCAATTACGACGTGACCCAAAAAGACTACACCGGCGCCAATATCAACGCGGTGACGAAGTCGGGAACCAATGAATTGAAAGGTAGCGTTTACTACGTGTACCGCAATGACCAGATGGTCGGCGAAAAGTACAGCACGCTCAATGGTGGCACGTACAGCAAGTTCGCCCCCTTTAAAGAAGATACCAAGGGCTTTACCCTGGGTGGTCCGATTCTTCAAGACAAGCTGTTTTTCTTCGCCAACTACGAAGAGTTCACCAGCAACCGTTCGCAGCCGGAGTTTGGCGCCATTGGCGGTTCGCTGACCCCGGTGATGATTTCCCAGTCGCAGATTAACCAAGTCAGTGCATTGGCGAAAAGCAAATACGGGATTGATCCTGGAACGGTCGGCGCGCCTGGCGCGGTGACGGTGAAAGACCTGATGCTGAAGGTCGATTGGAATATCAACGAGCAACACCGCGCCAACCTGCGTTTGGCTAGCACCAAGCAAAGCGAGCCTTTTTATGGATTCAATAATTCGACATCGTTGAGTTTGGATTCCTATTGGTGGAAGCAACAAAAAGACCTCGATTCGGTGGTTGGTCAATGGTTTGCCGATTGGACCCCGACCTTTTCTACCGAGTTCAAGGCCTCCAATCGCAACTACGACAGCGTTCCCCAAAATAACGCCAATCTGCCTTCGATTGCGCTTTCGTTCTCGGGCGCCTTGCCTGCTGACGCGCCGGCAGGCGGCTCGACAAACTCGCGCTCATTGAATTTTGGTACTGAATACAGCCGCCAATTCAACGTTCTCAGTCAAAAAACCCAGGACTTGTATCTGGGTGCCAATTGGGCACTGAATGACCATGATGTGAAGTTTGGTGCCGACTACTCGGCAACCAAGACATTTAATGCCTTCTTCCAGCGCGCCAATGGCGACTACACCTTCTCTTGCGTCAATAGCAGCGCGACATACACCTACTCCTTTGGTGCAATCACCTGTAACACCGCGACTGAGCCGCAAGTTACAGCCGCTGTCTTGGAAAACTTCGCACTCGGACGGCCGTCCTCTTACCAAGTGCAAGTTCCTGCACCGGGCACTACATTGACCGAAGGCGCAGCCAATTTCCGCTCGGCCAACACGGGGCTCTTTTTGCAAGACACTTGGACTGTCAGCAATCGGCTGACTATCACGGCTGGCGCCCGTTTGGATACGACCAACTTGCCAGATAAACCGGGCTACAACGCGGCAGCAGCAACACCTTTGGTGCAAGGCGCGATCTCTGCCGGCACAACAACCGGTACGCGCAACTCTGGCGGCTTTGGGATGAACAATTCGGTCACCCCCGATGGTCAGACCTTGTTCCAGCCACGCATTGGCTTTAACTATGCGCTGGACGCAGACCAGAAGGAAAAAGCCCAGGTGCGGGGTGGACTGGGGCTGTTCCAGGGTGCCGCTGCTGCGGTTTGGTTTGCCAACCCCTATTCCAACACCGGACTGGCTACGCGTATTTTCGGATGCGGCGGCAGCTTTGCCAGCTGTAGCACCACCGGCGGCATTTTTAGCGCCAATCCTGCCAATCAGCCTACCAATTTTTCCAATGCGCCTCCTGCTGCCAACGTCGATTTTCTGGATCCCAACTTGACGCAACCGTCGATCTGGAAGATGAACCTCGCTTACGAGGGCGAACTGCCCTTTGGTGGCTTGGTGGCTGGTGCGGAGGTCCTGTTTACCAAGACCAAAGCAGGCCTGTATTACAAGCAGCTGAACTTGGGCTCAGCGACCCGGACCGGGCCTGATGGCCGTGAGTTGTATTACACGCCCAAGGGCTACGACCCCACTTGCTGGAATACGACCACGGGTGGAACTTTGACATCGGCGTCCGGATGCAGTGGTGAATGGGGTATTCGCAGCAAAGCGCTGAGTAACCCGTCCTACGCCAACGTAACGATGGCGGCGCAAAGCAACTTGGGTTCGGGCAACACCTTGACCTTGTCTTTGTCGCAACCGCAGCGCGATGGACTGGGCTGGCAAGTCGCCTACACCCGCCAAAGCGCGACAGAGGTGAGCCCGCTGACATCGTCGGTGGCGAACTCCAGCTTCAACTCGCGCGCCGTGTTTAACCCCAACGAGGAGGTGGATGCGAACTCCGCTTACTTGATCAAGGACCGTGTTACCGCTGCTATCAACTGGAGTACTGTTTTCATTGGAAGTTACAAGACAACCGTCGGGCTGTTCTATGAAGGCCGCGCAGGCAAACCCTATAGCTGGGTTTACAAGAACGACATGAACGGTGACGGCGTCTCGGGCAATGACCTGATGTACGTGCCCAAAGCCCCTGGCTCGGGTGATGTGCTTTTTGCAGGCGCTACAGCGGCTGACAAGCAAGCCAATGAAGACAAGTTCTGGGCCATCGTCAACAGCTCTAAAGAGCTGAGCGATTCCAAGGGTGGTGTGGTTAGCCGCAACAACGCCTTTAGCGATATGGTTCACAACTTTGACCTGCGTCTGAGCCAGGAGCTGGCCGGATTCAGCCCCAAGCACAAGTCGATCCTTATCTTGGACATCTTCAACGTGGGCAACCTGCTGAACAAAGAATGGGGCCGTACCAACGAGATGCTGTTCAGTTCGGGTGGTGGTAACCGTCGTGGCTTTGTGAACTTCGCCGGTATCGATCCGACCACAGGCAAATACGTGTATGCCGTCTCGACACTGGACGATTTGACGCTGCGTCAAGTCGCTGGCGAGTCCCAGTGGGCCGTTCAAGCGACATTGAAGTACGAGTTCTAAGCGACGCTTAGTTTCGGGCGACCGGCAACGGTTGCCTGTGAGACACACCGCAGGCCCGCCTATGATTGCGCGCCTGCGGTTTTTTTTGAGGTGCTGATGTATGCCTAAGTATTTGCCTGTAAGCCAGCGGTTGACTCCTTGGCTTGTTGTGTTCGGTTTGCTGGCGAGCCCATGGCTGGCGGCGCAAAGCCTTGCCCAAATCAAAGGCCAGGCCCGCATCAGCCTGCTCGCCATCAATGACATGCACGGCAACATCCTGCCCCCTTCCATCCCGGTGTGGGTGGCTGATCCGCAAAACCCCGCAGGCAAGCGCTTGAACGCCGGTGGTGCGGCGTTTATGGCTACGTTGATTGGCAAGTTCCAGGCCCAAAACCCCACTGGCACTTTGGTGGTGGGCGCGGGTGACCTGGTTGGGGCTACGCCGCTGGCCTCGGGCCTGTTTCATGATGAACCCGCGGTGGAAGTGCTCAACTACCTGGGCCTGAACCTCACCAGCGTGGGCAACCACGAGTTTGACAAAGGCACCCAGGAGCTGCTTCGCCTGCAGTCGGGCGGATGCTTCCCGGCCAATGCCGACGGCACGGCCGGTGTGGTGGGCAAAGACACTTGCATGCGTGACGGACAGTTTGCCGGCGCTACATTTCAGTACCTGGCGGCCAATGTGATCGTCAAAGCCACCGGCAAACCCTTGTTCCCGGGCTATGCGATTAGGGAGATGGACGGCATCAAAGTGGGCTTTATCGGCCTGACCCTGCGAGACACGCCCAGCATGGTGATTCCCGCCGGGGTACAAAGCGTGCAGTTTGTGGACGAGGTACAAACCATTAACAGCCTGGTGCCCGAGCTCAAGCAGCAGGGGGCGGCATTCATTGTGCTGCTCATCCACCAAGGTGGCATGACCACTGCCCGCTTCGCGCAAGACCCGAGCTGCCCCGGTTTTAGCGGCGACATTGTTGGCATTGCAGACAAGCTGGACCCGGCCGTAGCGCTGATCGTCAGCGGCCATACCCACCAAGAGTATGTTTGCACGCGCCCGGACGGGCGGCTGATTACGCAGTCGGGCTACTACGGCCGCCTGCTGACCAAGATTGATGTGGTGGTCGACCGCCAAAGCGGCGCCATCCTATCCAAAGAGGCGCGCAACCATGTGGTCGTCAACGACCGCAACAACCCGCCCGACACCGGCGACTACGCGCCTCTGGCGGCCGATCCGCAGCTTTCTGCCTTGGTCGCACGCTATGGCGATCTCAGTGCCACCATGGCCGACATCGTGGTCGGGCGCATCGCCGCCCCCTTGCTGCGCCAAGCTTCGCCGGCAGGCGAAAGCACTTTGGGCGCCCTGATCGCCGATGCATTTCTGACCGGCGCTTCTGCACCGCAGGGCGCCCACCCGGGCGCACAGATTGCCTTGGTAGGCCCTGGCGGTATCCGGGGCGATCTGAGCAGCTCGCTGAGCGTAACCTTCGGGCAGTTGTTCAGCGTGATACCTTTTGCCAACAACCTGATCAGCATGGACCTGACCGGCGCGCAAATTGTGCGCGTGCTCGAGCAGCAGTGGGAGGGCAAGACCGGCAACGGGCAAATCATGGCCGTCTCGCAGGGCTTTAGCTACACCTGGGACGCATCGGCCCCCAGCGGCGCCGCACCCGGACAGGGGCGGCGTGTGGTGCCCGGATCGCTCATGCTGGACGGCAAGCCCATGTCTATGGACGCAACCTACCGCGTGGTGGTGGATACCTTTATCGCCGGCGGCGGCGACCGCTTCACGGTGTTTAAGCAAGGCAAAAACCGCGTCACGGGTGAGTTGGACTCGGCGGTGCTCAAGCTGTATTTCCGCATGAAGCCCGTCGTACATGTGCCCACTCTGGGCCGCGTACTGCGCATCAACTAAGCGCGCGCCATGGCCATTGATGTCCAAGGCACGCGCGTCGAGTGTGACGGCGCGCACGGGCAGGTGGTGCTCATGGTGCATGGGTGGCCCGATACCTTGGCCTTGTGGGACTGCACCGTTGCAGCCCTGCAAGAGCGCTTTCGCTGCGCCCGCTTGACGCTGCCCGGCTTTGAAGACGGGCCGCAGGCCGTGTCGCTCGATGCCATGTGCAGCCTGCTGCTGGCGGTAGCCGACCAGCTCAGCCCGGACCGGCCAATCGTCCTGATGCTGCATGACTGGGGCTGCGTGTTTGGCTACGAGTTTGCGATGCGCCATCCGCAGCGTGTGGCCCGCGTCATTGCGCTGGATGTGGGCGACCACAACGCGGCGGCGCTGCGCAGCGAATGGCGCGTGCGCGAGGCGCTGGCGGTGTTTGTTTACCAGTTTTGGCTGGCGCTGGCCTGGAAAATTGGCGGCACGCTGGGCACCCGCATGACCCGCGCCATGGCGCGCTGGCTGGGTTGTCCGGCGGCGCCTGAGCGCATCACGCACCGCATGAACTATCCCTACGCCATGCAATGGCTGGGCGTTGCCGGCGGCCTTGCACACGCTGCCCAGGTGCAACTGCCCATGCCTATGATGTTTGTCTATGGCAAGCGCAAGCCCTTTATGTTTCACTCACGCCGCTGGCTGGCGCACTTGGAGGCGCAGCCAGCCAATACAGTGTTGGGCCTGCCCTGCGGCCACTGGGTCATGCTGGACCAGCCCGCACAGCTACATGTCGCCATGCTGCAATGGCTGGCCTTGCCGCTTGCGCAATGAACCCTGAGAACTTGCACGAAAATGTTTTCGATGACGATGCTCTATGGCAAGCACAAAGACCGCTTTTTGGCTGACCTACCGGGAGACTACCTGGTTTAATTTTATTGAAGGCTATACCCATGATTTACAAAGACCGAATGACCGCAAAGATGGAGGGCGACTTTGTGGTGTTTCTGATTGGCATGCGGATCAATAAGCCTTTAATGCTTCATAAATTGCTGCCGGTCTTTAGCGCAATGCCAAAAATGCTCAAGGAGCTTTACACCCAACCCGAACTGGGGCTGTTGCATCATGAAATGTGGTTTTCGCGCACCATCATTCTGGTTCAGTATTGGCGGTCCATCGAGCAACTGATGGACTATGCCAAAAACAAGGACTCTGCGCATTTACCGGCGTGGCAAGCCTTTAACAAATCCATCGGAACCGATGGCACAGTGGGCATATGGCACGAAACCTACAAAGCCGGCCCAGGCACTTACGAGAATGTGTATGCGAACATGCCAGCCTTTGGTTTAGGTAAGGCCGGTGCGCTGGTTCAAGCCAAGGGCGATCTCAAATCCGCATCGGATCGGCTCAATAGCTAAAACACTTCCAGCAAGCGATCCAAGCCCCCGCTATTTATTGCCACCATCGCCTTCTCCCGCACCGCCGGTTTGGCATGGTAGGCCACGGACACGCCAGCTTCCGCCATCATGGGCAAGTCGTTAGCGCCGTCGCCCATGGCGATGGCTTGTGCGGGCGCGATACCCATGGTGGCGCAGGTGTGCAGCAACATGCGGCGCTTTTCTTCGCCATCGCAAATGTCGCCCCACGCTTGTTCCACTAGCCGACCGGTCAGCAGGCCGTCTTGCACTTCCAGCACGTTCGAGCGCGTCCAGTCGATGCCCAGCATGGCTTGCACCGCGTCAGTAAAAAACGTAAAGCCGCCCGACACCAGTAAAGTTTTTAGGCCTGCCGCTTTGCAGGCGCGTACCAGTGCGGCAGCGCCGGGGTTCAGGCGCAGGCGCTCGTCTAACACTTGCTGCATTTGCGCCACCCCTACGCCGCGCAGCAGGGCTACGCGCTGGCGCAGGCTGGCTTTGTAGTCGGCAATCTCGCCGCGCATGGCCGCCTCGGTAATCGCAGCCACCTCGGCCTTGCGCCCGGCGGCATCGGCGATTTCGTCTATGCACTCGATGTTGATAAGCGTCGAGTCCATGTCAAAGGCAATGAGTTTGAAATCCGACAGGCGCAGTGGCGCGGTGATGCCTTGGAGAACCAGGCCGGGGGAAGGGGGGGGTGACATGTTTTGTGTATTTGGGTCGCCAGGCAGCTTATGAGCAGGGCAGAGAAGTGGGCGAGGCTTTACGTAATGCGCGTGGGCGGCGTGTCAAACCAGTTTTCTAAGCGAAGGCCCGGTACCCGTGCGAACTCGCGGGTGTTGCGGGTGACCAAAATTAGGTCATTGGCCATGGCAATGCCTGCAATCAGCTGGTCCACCTTGCCGATGGGAAGGCCGGCGACTTCAAGCGTGTGCCTTACCCACGCGGCGGCCTTGGCACTCTCGTAGTCCATCGGCAAAACCTGATGGGCAGCGCGTGCTGCGTCCATGCCCTGCTTTTGGGCTTGCGGCTTCGTGGAGCGCAGCAAGCCGTATTCAAGTTCGAACAGCACTACAGAGGCTAGCGCAATCTCATGGGCAGGCACTTGTTGCAAATGGGCGGCCACATGGCCCTGCTGCTTAAAAAAATAGATCAGCATGTTGGTGTCCAAGAGGTACATCACCACTCCTCGCGTGGCAGATCGGGCACCTCGTTGGCGCGCAATTCTTCCGCCGTCGGAAAGTCCCGCCATATTTCTGCATCGTCGGCCATGGCTTCAAAGTAACCCAGGGGGTAGCCATTGCCGTCAACGGCAGGCGTCTGGTCTTTGATCAACTGGGATACCCAGGCACTGAGCGACAGCTGCGCCGCAGCGGCGCAGGCTTTGGCGCGCTTGATCGCGTCCTCATCCATATAAATCGTGACTTGGGACATGGTGACCTCCAGACCGGTACAAATATCGGTGTAAGTGGAACCCAATTATATAGAGCGCTGGCCCCGTATCAAACGGAAACTACTGGAGAGGCCACCACCGGCTGCCCCAAGCTACGCAACACATCGCGCACCATTTGCGCCCGGGCTTTGGGCTCGGGCAGGGCGCGCTCTATGCGCAGCTTGTCGTTGCCCGCTAGTTTGATGTGTTTGTTCTTCTGGATCAGCTCGATGATGCGCATGGGCTCGATAGGCGCATCTTTTTTGAAGCTGATGCTGATCAGCCCCGGCGCGGCGTCCACTTTGGCCACGCCATAAGGTTTGGCCAAAACGCGTAGGCGGTGCACGTCGATCAGCGTTTGCCCTTGCGGCGGCAGCTTGCCAAAGCGGTCCACAATTTCCTCGGTCAGGCGGTCGATCTGATCGCCGTTCTGGGCCGTGGCCAGTTTTTTGTAAAAGCTCAGGCGCAAATGCACGTCGCCGCAATAGTCGTCGGGCAAGAGCGCCGGTGAGTGCAGATTGATTTCGGTCGTGGCGTTGAGCGGGCTGAGTAAGTCCGGCTCGATACCGGCTTTAAGGCAGCGCACCGCTTCAGCCAGCATTTCGTTGTAAAGCTGAAAGCCCACTTCCAGCATATTGCCGCTTTGGTTTTCGCCCAGCACTTCGCCCGCCCCGCGAATCTCCAGGTCGTGCATGGCCAGGTAAAAGCCACTGCCCAGTTCCTCCATTTGCTGAATCGCATCGAGCCGCTGGCTGGCTTGTTTGGTCAGGCCTTCCAGGTCGGGCACCATCAGGTAGGCATAAGCTTGGTGGTGGCTGCG
>Ga0114968_10000927_pt1 | contig 22289 bp, 23 predicted proteins | sample M_130807_EF_Meta_FD_87020 | JGI IMG/M metagenome (GOLD analysis project Ga0114968, IMG submission 87020) | Freshwater microbial communities from Lake Montjoie, Canada to study carbon cycling - M_130807_EF_MetaG | ecosystem: Environmental > Aquatic > Freshwater > Lake | place: Lake Montjoie... | reverse complement strand
CTATAGAGCCGTCGTAGACTACGACGTTGATAGGACGGGTGTGGAAGCGTGGTAACACGTTAAGCTTACCGTTACTAATAGCTCAATTGGCTTGATTTATGCACTGAAAAATTTTTTTGATACGAATTACAATGTTAATCCGTTCTTTAGTTATAATTTTCAAACTATAAAAAATAATTCTATTAAACCAAACTATAGAAAAAAATATAAAAAATTCTCTGTTGATATTAATTTAAAAGGGATACAAATTATAAATTATCACACCTGTTATTTTAAATAATTTTTTCAAAATAAAGTTAAAAACAAAAAATAATATAGACATTTTAAAGATTAATGCTGAAGGTTATGTTTTTGAAGTCTTGTTAGGCTCCTCAAAAATTTTTTTTAAAACAAGAGTTGTTATAATTGAGGTGCCAGTTGTAGTGTATTTCGAAAAACAAATCTTCTTATTTAGTTTGATAATTATTTTGTTAAAAAAATTTAAACTTTTCTCTATTGTTAGATCCGTAAATTTAGATGAAAACAGTAATTTATATTTTGATTTAATTTATGTTATTATAAAAATTTATGTGATAATTAAAAACTTATTAATAATAATTCACTTTATTTAAAATTAAATTTTTTTAATAAAGTTTTTTTTAAACATATCTTCGATAATATTAAAGATATTATACTTATACTTCCAATCTTTATAGTGAGATTGAAACTTTCTTGTATCTGATATCCACCATATATGATCCCCGACTCTGTGCTCTTTTTTTATATTAAATTTAGTTTTTTTTTTATAAATGTCTTCGATAATTTTATTAGCTTCCAAAATTGAACAGTTTGAAAATCGCCCACCGCCGATATTATAAACTTCAGCATATCTTGGATTTAAAAAAAAATGCCAAAAAGCATTCACTAAATCATAGCTATGGATATTGTCTCTTACTTGTTTTCCCTTGTAACCCTTAATAAAATATGTCTTTTCAGATAAGTTGCATTTTAATAGATATGATAAAAAACCATGCAATTCAGCGCCCTCATGCAACGGTCCCGTTAAACATCCACCTCTAAACACTGCGGTTTTTAAATTATAATAACGGCCAAACTCTTGTACCATTAAATCAGCAGAGGCTTTTGAGACGCCAAATAAACTATGTTTAGATTGATCAATGCTAAAATTTTCTGGAATTCCATTCTTATAATACTGATGACTAGATTTTAGCTCATATCTCATTTTTTTTTCAACAAAAGTTAATTCATTATTTGATCTGTCACCATAAACTTTATTAGTAGACATAAATATGAATGTAGCATCAGGAGAATATTTCAGAAAAGATGTTAAAAGATTTAATGTTCCATTGGCATTTATTTCAAAGTCTGTATGAGGCTCTAGAGTAGCCCAATCATGGGACGGCTGTGCGGCACAATGAATAATAAGAGCTATTTTTTTTTTATAAGTTAAAAATAAATCAGAAATTTTTTTCTTATTTCTAATATCTATGCTTAGATGCGTATAATTATTATAATTATCAATTAATTTTTTTTTATTTTTTAACACTGAACTTCCGAAGAAATAGTTTCTCATATCATTTTCAATTCCAACAACATTATATTTTTTTTTTAAAAAAAAAAGGACTGACTCCATTCCAACTAAGCCTAGCGAGCCTGTTATTACGACTGTATTTTTCATCAATACATGAATTTATCTATTATTTATTGCAATTAATAGCTTAAGTTTGTAAAAGATTTTTATATAACAATCTAAAGATAAACTATATTTATTAATATTTTTAGAGATATGAAAATAGTAATAATAGGAGCAGGCGTTTCGGGATCAGTTTTATCGGATCTGTTATCAAAACAAAATCATGAAGTCTTAATTATAGAAAAATCAAATACGCCTGGAGGAATGTGCAAATCGTATTATAAAGATGGTTTTACTTATGAATATGGACCTCATGTTTTAGCCACGCATCATTCCACAGTAAAAACGAAGAATTATATTCAGAATAAGATTGAAGTTAAGAAAACTTTTTTAACATCCGCTTCTTATGTGGATGGTATTATAACATATTATCCGCCCAGTATATATTCTGCAAAAAAACTTGGAATTGAAAAAAAAGTACTTAGAGAGATTAATGCTCTCCCTGATCTTCCAAATATGAAAAATTTTGAAACATATCTAAAAGATAAAGTTGGAAAAACTTTATATACTAAATTTTTTAAAAATTTTACGAGTAAATTTTGGGGTATTAACCCCAAAAAATTATCAGCAGATTGGGCGTTGATGAGAAAATTAGGATCAAATCTTAATTCTAAAAAAATGTTTTTCAATGATAATTGGTGTTCATATCCAAAAAAAGATTGGAATGAATTTTTCTACAATTGTTTAAAAAATCAAAGAGTAATTTATGACATTAATGTCAAGAAAGTAGATTTTAATCAAAGTAGAATTATACTAAATGGTAATCATCAATTAAAATTTGATTTATGTATTTCATCGATGAATATTGATGAATTGTTAAATTATAAATTTGGTAAATTAGATTACGCTGGTTATAAAATAGAAACGAAAATAATTAAAAAAACAGAAGAAAAAAAAATTGATAATAAGCCGATATCTATGCTTTATTTTCCAGAAAAAAAATTTACTCACTGCAGAATAACTAATTACGGTTCATTTCAAAATAAAAAAAACTTTCCTTATAATGATAGAACTATACTAACTATAGAGTATCCAGACAATACTGTTAGATTATATCCTTTTACAGATAAAAAAAATTTAGATAATTTTGAAAGACATATTAAAAGTTTATCGCAAATTAATAATATTGTTACATTTGGAAGATTGGGTTTATACAAATATTTAACTACCGATACTACTGTGGAAATGGCTTTTAGACTAATTCCTTTTATTAAAAAGTGGAAATCACTATCTTCAGAAAAAAGATTTTTAGCCTACAAAATTATAAGAGGAGCTTGGAGCAATTAATGAAAATTTTTGTGGCAGGACTTGATTGTTCAGGAACTAGTGGCGGCGAGTCAATTACTAAATTTGCATTTTTTTTTATTATAGTGTCAAAAAATAATTTCAATGAATAAGGATTACAAATAAAATGAATTACATAGAAGCCGTTAAACAAAATATAAAAAAAATAAATAATAAAAAAATTATTAATGTTGTAGAAAGAATTAAGAAGTTAAATAAAAAAAATAAAATTATATTAGCAGGAAACGGAGCTAGCGCTTCTATTTCTAGTCATTTGGCAATAGATTTTACAAAAGCAGCAAATATAAGAGCAGTAAATTTCAACGAATCTAGTCTACTTACATGTTTTTCAAATGACTTTGGTTATGAAAATTGGATAGTTAAAGCATTAGAGTATTATATGCTACCCGGAGACATTGTAATATTAATCAGTTCGAGTGGAAAATCTAATAATATAGTAAATGCAGGAAAATTTCTAAAAAATAAAAACTATTTCATAACTTTAACAGGCATAAATAAAAAAAATATTTTAAGCAGACTTGGAGATATTAGTTTTTTTGTAGATTCAAAAAATTATAATGTTGTAGAGAGTGTTCATTTAATAATTTTGTTATCAATAATTGAAAAACTAATTGAAAAAAGTTAATGAAAACAATTTTAGTTACAGGCTGCGCTGGTTTTATTGGGCATGCAGTTTCAAAAATATTTATAAAAAAAAAATATAAAGTAATTGGAATTGATAATCTCAATAAATATTACGATCAAAAACTTAAACATAAAAGACTCAAAAATTTAAAAAGTAAATTTTTTGTTTTTTGTAAATCGAATTTACAAGATAAAAAAATTGAAAAAATTTTTAAAAAATTTAAATTTGATTATGTAGTTAATTTAGCAGCGCAAGCAGGAGTTAGATACTCACTTAAAAAACCATATACATATTTTAACTCAAACCTTTTGGGCTTCGGAAATATTCTTGAATTGTCTAGGATATACAAAGTTAAGCATTTAATTTATGCAAGCTCAAGTAGTGTTTATGGTTTAAATAAAAAAAAACCATTTTCTGAACATGATAGAGTTGATCATCCGGGACAAGTTTATGCGGCAACAAAAAGGGCAAATGAATTAATGGCTCATTCATATAGTAATTTATATAAATTACCAACAACAGGAGTAAGATTATTTACTGTTTATGGACCTTGGGGCAGACCGGATATGTCAATTTTTTTGTTCACAAAAAAAATATTAAAATGTGAATTTATTGATTTGCATGACAACGGAAATAACAGCAGAGATTTTACATACATTGATGATGTTGCATTAGCATTATCTAAATTAACATTTCAAATACCAAATAAAAAAATCCCATACGAGATTTTTAATATTGGCAGGGGCAAAGCCTTGAAAATTAAAGAAATAATTAAAATTTTAGAAAAATATTTGTGTAAAAAAGCAAGATATATTTTTTCGAAGCATAAAATAGAGGATTTGAAAACTACGCTGTGTGATAATAAAAAATTAGTCAAAAAATTAAAAATTGTAAAATTTATAGACCATGATGAGGGGATAAAAAGATTTGTTGAGTGGTATAAGAAAAATTATAAATGAAAAAAGTAATTTGTTTTGATTTAGATAATACTTTGTGCAAGACTAATGGCACTGATTATAAAAATGCAACTCCTATAAAAAAAAAAATAAATTTTGTAAACTATTTAGCAGCTGATTATAAAATAATTATTTTTACTGCCAGATTCATGGGTAGAGAGAAAGGAAACTTGTCTAGAGCAAAAAGAAGAGGTTTTGCATTTACTAAATATCAATTAAAAAAATGGGGAGTAAAATTTGATAAACTGATTTTTGGTAAACCTACTTATGACATTTTTATAGATGATAAAAATTTAGGCTATAATAAAAACTGGATAGTAGAGCTTAGAAAGAAACTTAAAATAAAATAAACTGTGAATATATTTTTAGTAAATGCTGGAGAATATGAGATCCTTCTAAAGTCTATTAAAGTCTCCTTAAACTCTAATAACTGCTATGTTTTAGATAATTTAATATATAAAAAAAAAATAGAAAAGTATTTCATAATTAATGATTTTATAGATTTCACTGAAAACTCCAGATTAAATAGTCCAAAATACTTAAGCTATTCTAATAATTTAAGTTTCGAAAATTATGATTTTTACAAAAAGTATACTTTTAATGCTTTAGATATTTTAGATAGATATGATTATAATTCAAACTCTTTTTCTTTTGAGCAAAGGGCTGTTCATTATTTTCAGATGATAAATTTTTATGAAGATTATGTTAAGCGTAAGAAAATTAACTTAATTTTTTTCAATCATACTCCTCACCACATAAATACATATTGTCTTTATTTAGTTTGTAAAAAAAATAAAATAAAAACACTTATTAATACAAAATTTTCATATGCTAATGAAACCAAATTTACAATAGATAATAATATTGATGAACGATGTCATTTAATTAAAAAGTACTCAAATAGTTATTTACATAACAAGATTGATAAAAATTTGATAAAATGTCAGTTTAATTTTTCTCAAGCAAAATATATCCACCCGAGAACAGGTAAATATTTAAAATATTTTGGCATTTATTACGAATCTTTTATTTTTTTAGTAATAAGAGAGTTTATTGAAATTCTTAAAAATGGTTTACTAAAAAAATCTGATTATTATCTTAAAATAGATTCTTCAAAATATTTCTTTGAAGAAAATAAACTATCGAACTTAAAATCTTTTTTTATAAGATCAATTTTGCAAAGATATAATGTATTTAGAATTAAAAAATATTATAAAAAAAATACAACGGACTTAAAAAAAATAAAAACAAAAAAATATTGTCTCTTTTTTCCGAACTACCAGCCAGAAGCTACGACGTCTCCAAGCTGCGACGTATTTACAAATATTTTATTATGTCTTGAGACTATAAAAAGTTCTATTCCTAGTGATTGGATAATAGTTTATAAAGAGCATCCCAGCACATTCAATTATACATACGAAACTTTTTTTAAAAAAAATATTTTTTTTTATGAAAGTATAAAAAAAAAAATCGCTGATATTTTTTTTGTAAATTATAATGACAATAATATTGATATTATTAAAAACTCAAAGGCAGTATTTGTGCAAAGTTCAAATGTAGCAATCCATGCTTTAATTGCAAAAAAACCAATAATTGTCTTTGGAAATTGTTGGTTCGATAAAATTACTGCAATTCATAAGTATTCTAATGTATTGTCTGTTAAAAAGTACCTTAGTAATGATGTAAAATTTTATCATAATAAAATTATGAGTGAATTAGAAAATTATTTTACATCTATTAAAGAATTTTCTTTTTCCTTAAATAATGCAAATAATATATTAAAAGAAATAAAAAAGGTTTCTAAAATTATTAAACTTAATATTTAATATGCTAAATTTTAAAAAAAAAGCAATGATATCAGGTGTTAACGGCCAGGATGGATCATACTTGGCTGAATTATTATTAAAAAAAAACTATAAAGTTTATGGGCTAATAAGGAGAGCGTCTTTATTTAACACAAAAAGAATTGATCATCTATTTAAGAATAAGAACTTTTTTTGTGAATTTTCAGATTTAACTGACTCTAGTAATTTAAATAATTTGTTAATCAAAATTAAACCTAATGAAATTTATAATTTAGCCGCCCAGTCACATGTAAAAGTTTCTTTTGAAATCCCTGACTATACTGCGCAGGTTGATGCACTTGGTACAATAAGATTTTTAAGTGCATTTAAAGAAATTTGTCCAAGTTCTAGATTTTATCAAGCGTCTAGCTCTGAAATTTTTGGAGGAGACTATGAAAGTATGCCGCAAAATGAGAATACACCTTTTAAACCAAGGTCACCATATGCTGCAGCAAAATTATATTCTTATTGGGTTTGTAAAATTTACAGAGAATCGTACAAATTATTTATTTCAAATGGAATATTATTTAATCACGAGTCGCCTCGAAGAGGACCTACGTTTGTCACAAAAAAAATAACAAAAGGGATATCTGAAATACTAAAAGGCGAGAGAAAGTATTTAGAACTTGGCAATCTAAATGCGGTCCGTGATTGGGGGTATGCAAAAGAGTATGTTTATGCAATGTGGAAAATGCTACAAATAAAAAAACCAAATGATTTTGTAATTTCAACTGGTCAAGGGTTAACAGTTAGAAAATTTGTTGAAAAAAGTTTTAAAAATGTTGATATAAATATTCAATGGACGGGAAAAGGTATAAGAGAAATTGGTATTTGTAAAAAAACCAAAAAAACTTTAGTTAAAATTAATAAAAAATATTTTAGACCAAATGAAGTAGAGTACTTAATAGGAGACTCAGCAAAAGCTCGTAAATATTTAAAGTGGAACCCAAAAATAAAAACAGATAAATTGATAAAAATAATGATGGATTATGATTTAAAATACGCTGATTATGGTTTTGATAATTAACTCTATATATGAGGAAAATATCAACAATCATAAAAGGTGGTTTAGGCAATCAACTTTTTCAGTATTCAGCTTCTCTCGCTCTACAAAAAAAATTTAAATATCTTCATAGGCTTGATTATTTTATTGGTGGAGATAACTGGAATGATAAAGGAATAAACTTAGACTATTTTTTACATGATATTAAACTAAATAATTTTTCAAATACTCAAAGACTTTTTTTTAGTAGATATAATCTTTTTATGAAAAGAATTATTGATAATCAATCTTTAATTTATTTAAATAAAATTAATTATTATCATTCTTTCTTTTTAAATGGTTATTTTCAAAATTCAAGTTGGTATAAAAGTGTTATAGAAAACGTCTGTAAAAAAATAATTCACTCTACTAAAAAAATATTTAATGATTTTGAAAAAAATGAGGTAGTGATTGCTCTTCGACGATCAGAGTATATTCAGCGTGGAATAGAAATAAAATTCGATTATTATCTTGATGCATTGAAATACTTCAATAAAAGAAAAAATTTAGAGATACTAGTAGTTAGCGAAGATGTAGTTTTTAATACTCTTTTATCAAATAATTTAAAATATTTAGGTTACAAAGTTAAAATTCCAGATAAAAAAATTAAAAATTATTCTAAAGCTTTAATTGATTTATTTTCGATTATAAAGTCTGATAATCTAATTATTTCAAATTCAAGTTTTAACTGGTGGGGTGCCGCTATTAGGAAATTTTGTAGTTATGACTCATCTAGAGTTGTTGTACCAAAAAACTGGTATCCAAAAAAATTTAATGATAACCATCCAGGGCTATTACATGACTGGTCAACTAAAGAAAACAACTTTAATTAATTAAAAATATCTTTGTTATTAAACGAATAATTTTATGTTTTTTTTATATTCTAAAAAATGAAGATTGATATTGCTCTAAAAAAAAATTTAAGTAAAAATAAATAAAAGTTATATTCGAATAAACTTAGTTAATAAATTAGTTGGAAACTAAAAAAAGTACAAAAAATTAAATGAAATTAAAATTTCTCAATAGATGATAAATTAATATTATGATTAAATATGATGATAAATTTAATGATTATAGAAGAGATTTAACTTAATAATGTATTTTTCTTAATTTTTTATATTCTTCTATTGTTTTCTTTATGCCTACTTTTAGAGGTATCGTATGTTTGAAGCCAAATTTTTTTATCCTAGAGTTATCTGAATATTTTGCTGGCATGCCATCCATTTTTGTACTTTTTTCCCAAACTATTTTTCCTTTATAATTTTCAATTTTTTTAATTAATTTTGCTAGATTTTTTATTGAGATAAATTCTCCTGTGCCTAAATTGATATGTTCATATGTTCTAACTTTTTTTAAAAAAAAATCTATTCCTCTGGCAGCATCGTCAACATGCATAAACTCTCTAATTGCTTTACCAGTGCCAATCATCTTTAATTTTTTTATTTTATTTTTTTTGGCATCAACTATTTTTTTTACTAAAGCTGACAAGACATGTGATTTTTTATAATCAAAATAATCATTGGTCCCATAAATATTACATAACATGGGGCAGACTGTATTTAACCCATACTCTTTGTAATAAAATTTCGCTAATTTAAGACCTATTATTTTTGTTAAAGCATAGCCCTCATTAGATGATTCAAGCTGACCTTCTAAAAGAGAACTTTCTTTTATTGGTAATTTTGATTTTCTTGGATAAATACATGTACTACCTATAAAAACTAATTTTTTAATTTTAAATTTTTTACAAACTTCAAAAATATTTTTTTGTATTATTATGTTTGAATTAACATACTCTACCTGATTATTCATATTAGATAATATTCCACCAACCTTAGCAGCACAATTTATAACAAAACGCGGCTTGTTTTTTTTGAAATATTTTTCTAAATTTTTTAAATTATCCAAATTTAACTCTTTTTTAGTTGGTGCCAACACCTGGTATTTATGTATCATTAATCTACAGCAGGCCGAACCAAGCATACCTTTTGAACCCGTGATTAAAACTTTGTCTTTTTTTTTCATAAAATAATTTTACTTTAAAAGTTATTTACACTTATCACAAACAAATATTAATTCATGTATTTAAAATTTTTATTATTTAATTATAAGTACTTTTAAAATAATAAATCTAAATTTATTAATAAAATTTTAATATTCTGAGCTGGTGAAACGGGTAAAAATTAATAAATATTCTATTAAAATCAGGAACTAATATTGCGAAAATTATAGATTAAAATATATAATAATTTATCTATCCCCTTTTAATAGAGAAAAAAAATTTAAAGGAAATTTTTTTGCATTTTAAATAATAATAAAATTAAAACAAATAGAGTTTTTATACCAGGATATAATTTAAGTGATCTTATAATATTTTTTTTGGATTCTTTAAAGCTATTAGCTAAAAAAAATTTTTTAGATATTACATAATAGTGATTAGCTATTTCCCTTGCAGAACAATGTATGTAAATATCTTTTTTATATTTATTAAAAAGTTGTTTATAATATTTCGCATGATTTAAAGCATTGGAAGTAATTTGACTTCTATTATTTTCTAAATAAGCTAGGCTTAAATCTTTATCAATATGCTTGAATTTATAAAATTTGGACAACCTCAGACAAAGATCATCATCGTCACTATTAATTTTATGGTCCAGATTTTTAAGCTTTTTCCAACAGCTTCTTTTGAAACTCAAAGCGATTTGTGAAGATATATGTAGCTTCTTTAATGCAGCATTATAACAATTTCCATCTATGTTTGAATAATATGGTCTAATTTTTTTTCCATTTAACACTGTGATAGTGTTGTTATAGACGCATTGGATGTCTGAATTGTTAACATATGCTTTGAAATGACAATACAGAAATTTTTTATTCCAAGTATCATCATCATCTAAAAAGCAAACTATATCACCTGTTGATTTATTTAGACCATATTCACTGGTTTTGATATGACCTATATTTTTTTTTAGATAAAAATATTTAATTCTTTTGTCATTTATTGTTTTATGAATATATTCTTTTGTGCCATCACTTGATTGATCATCAATTATTAAAATTTCGTAATTTTGGTAAGTTTGACTTAATATAGATTTTAATGATCTTAAAATTTGTTTTTTTCTATTATATGTTCTTACTATAATACTAAATTTCATTTTAAAATTTTTTTACAACAATATCTGCAAATACTGAATAAAAAAAAAAAATATAATTTTATATTGTAGTAAATAATTTTATTTAAGCTTATCTTGAATTCTTTTTTTAAACTCTCAAGGTAATAAATTTTATAGAATAAACTTTTAAAAAAAAAAATTGCGTTGGTATTATAATTTAAATTTTTTTGCTCTAATTCTTGAATTTTATTATAATTAATTTTAATATTAAAAAATTTTAGTAATTCTTTCGTTATAGTAATTTTTTTGTTATAATATTCCTTTATTGATTTATGATTTAAATTGTTTTTATCAGTGTATTTTATCATTAGTAAGTTAACATATCCTATATTAATGTTTTGATTTAAATATTTATTAATGAAATTTAAATAATTTATTTTAACGACTTGAATTGTTTTATCATGATTTATAAGTGATGTTTGATTGATATGTTTTCTTAAGTTGATGGTTTTGTCTTTTAAGTTAGCTATTTTAAATTTTTTAAATAACATTTTAATCCATAAGTTATAGTCTTCTGCAAAATCTAAATCTGAGTAATTATTAACTTTTGTAGCAAATTTTTTTCTTATAGTAACTGATGGGTGAACAATATCAATTTCTCCATCTGATATAAATTTAAATATAATATTTTCATAAGATAATTGTACATTTTGTGATTTAATATATTTGTTACCTATCAAGTTGTAATTTGATCCGACTAATGCGTAGTCTTTATTTTTTTCTAAAAATTTAATTTGTTTTTTAAAACGAGATTTATTAATACAATCGTCGCTGTCCAATCTTGACACGTAAGAAGTCTTTGAATTTTTTAACCCAAGATTTAAACATTTTGCAATATTTCCTTTTTTTCTTAATAACTTTACTTTTCTGGAATATGAGTTAATTATTTTTAAAGTATTGTCGACAGAACCTCCATCAATTATAAAAATTTCTTTTATTGTTTTTTTTTCACTTTTTAACGATATTAACGCTTGTTTTAAATATTTTTCAGAGTTTAGTGTTGGTATCAAAACAGTTGTTTTTTTCATTTAAAAATATTTTCTGGCAAATTTAAGAGATTGATATGTGCCGATATCAATAAAAAAAGAATTAGTTTTTTTAACATTAATTTTAAAAAAATTTGCTTTTGAGAATAATTCATTTTCAATACTTTGAATTTTTAAATTTGAATATTTTTTAATTATTTTTTTTTTAATTAGAGCTATGCCAAGATTAATATAGCAATTTTTTTTTTGTTTTTTTTCATTGAATTTAATTAGTCTATTTTTTTTTATGATTAAACTTCCATATCTTGTACCGTTGGTAATTTTTTTTGTAAGTAAAAGTATATCGATATTATTTATTTTTTTGAAAAAATTATTAAAATTGTAATTAACGAAGGTATCTCCATTCATAATAAGTAAAAATTTTTGATTTGATAGACTTGAATATTTTAACAGTGCTCCGTAAGTACCTGATCTTTTTTTTTCATTTTTTACTTCAATTTTTATAAAGTTTTTAAAGTATTTTTCTATTTTTTTTGATTTATATGATGCTAATATATATATTTTGTTTACATATTTGTTATTATAAATTTTTTCAATTTGATATTGCAAAAAAGGTTTTGAATTAACTTCCAACATACATTTTTGTGTTTTTTTTGTATACTTGTTGATACGTTTTCCTCTTCCACCAGCCATTATAAAAACGTCAATTGCAAACATTTGTGAAATATTTTATAAAATTATATTTAAATTTTATATTTTGTCTTTTAATAAATCAAATTTTATTAAAAATTTTTTTTTAATTTTATTTAATGATTTAAAATCTTCATAATCATCTATATCAACTAAACTTTTAAAATCTTTTTGTACAAAGGGAATAATTTTTTTTCCTGTCATAGATTTTAATTTCATTATTGTTTTATACTTTATTACGTCGATATTACCATTATGAGTAAAAGTTTCAGGCAAATATTGTCTTCCTTTATTCCATGGTTCTTTAAGAGCTTTTCCTTGATATATTGGTTTGATAAGTCCTTTTTGCTTAAACCAAGATTTAAATAAATTTTTTTTTGATAAATTAACACTGCGAAGAGAATCACAATTTTTATTTTTTATTAATGCTTTAATTGACTTATCAATATCGCTAATTTTTCTAAGAGGTGAGGTTGGTCTTAAGTGAATGATATAATCTGGTTTATAGCCTTTTTTTTTTAGTTTTGTTAAAAGATCTAAAAAAACTTCTATATCTTCTGTTTTATTTCTTGCCAATTTTACTGATCTTAAAAAAGGTATTTCTGCTCCATACTTTTTAGAAATCGTGGCATACTTTTCACTATCGGTACTTACTATTGTTTTATTTATTAACTTAGAGTTTAATGATTGGTATATGGAATGCGCAAGCAATGGATGGTTCAAAAAATTTTTTATGTTCTTATTTTTTAAACTTTTAGAACCAGATCTTGCAGTAATAACTCCTAAAATTTTAAGCATTTAATCACAATAATAACAAATAAAATGAAAAAAATATCTATCATTGTGGATGATCCAAAGAGAGATCTGCTAGGATGCCTGCATGTTGCGTGCGAATTTTTAAAAAAAAAGGAATTAGATTATGAGGTTTATATTACTCCTTACAATTTAGCTGAAAAAGAAATACTAAGTATACAGCCTGACATTGTTATCCTGAATTATTTAAGGAAGGCAAATTACAAAATTGTTAAAATTTTAGATAAATTAAATATTGTAACATTTATATTAGATACGGAAGGGGGCGCCTTTCAAAACGATGAAGAGTTTTATAATTCAATTTATTTGGACAAAAGTTTAAAAAATAAAATTTTTTACTTATGTTGGGGCAAGTTGTATGCAAAGAATATAAATAGTAGATTTAGCAATATTACTGCTTATCCCACAGGCCAACCAAGGTTTGATGTATATAATATAAAAAATTTGAAGCAAATCTTTAAAGAAAATAATAAAAAATTTATTCTTTACACTTCAAGAATATCTGTGGCTAATCCAAAGTATTCATCGGTAAAACAGGAACTATTAACATTTAAAAAAAATAGAAATATCTCAATAAAAAAATCCTATCAATTTTATTCTGTTCAAAAAAAGGAACTAAAAAATCAGATTAAGCTTGTTAAAAAGTTAGCCAAAGATTTTCCAGAAGAAAAAATCGTTTTTAGACCTCATCCTTTTGAAAGCAAAAAAATATACATAAAAGAATTTTCTAAATATTCAAATATATTGATAAATAATACAAACCACATTTCATATTGGTTAGCCAAATCTACATGTTGCATTCAAAGGGGCTGCACCACTGGACTAGAGTCTTTCGTTGCTAAAGTACCGAGTTTATCTCCAAACTGGAGAGGGTTTAGTTATAAGACAAATTTAGATCTAATGAATATAAATATTTTTTGTAATAGCTATGATGATCTTAAAGAGAACATTAAATCATGTTTAAAAAATAAAAAAAATATTCATTTTCAAAAAAATAAATTAATCAAGAGTTTAATAAAAAATTATTTTTTTTCTTTTGATGGAAAATCAGCTAGCAGAGTTGTAAAAATTGTTAATAATGTTAGTCTTTTTAAAAAAGATGTAAATTTTTTTTTGTTTTATAAAGTTAGACAATTTATAAAAAAAACATTTTTATTGGACAAAATAATAGATCAGGCTTATTTTCTTACTCTTAGAAACTGGGATATTTCTGATAAAAAAATTATAACGGGAGATATATCTTTTTATTTTGATTATTTAAAAAAAATACATGATTTAAATTTTATAAATATTAAAAATATGAAAGATGAAAATATATTTTTAAGATCTTGGAAAATTAATGTCAGCTAAAATATCAATTATTACTCCAGTTTATAACTCAAGTAATTTTTTAGAATACACACTTAAAAATTTATATTCACAGACTTATAATAATTTCGAGCATGTTATAATTGATAACCTTTCAACTGATAATAGTTTGAAAATTGTTAATAATTTTAAATTCAAAAATAGATTAATTATTTCAGAAAAAGATAATGGCGTTTATTCTGCCCTTAATAAGGGGATAAAAAAATCGAATGGTGAGATCGTGGGATTATTACATTCAAGTGATTTATATTATTCTTCAGATTATTTGGATAAGGTTGAAAAAATATTTATTAAAGAGAAATGTGATATATTGTATACAAATCTTCATCAATTTAAAACTAACATAAATAAAAAATTTAGAGTGTGGAATCCAGGTTTTTATAAAAAATCAAAAATAAAGTTCGGCTGGATGCCACCACATTGCACTATGTTTGTTAGTAAAAAATTTTATGAAAATAATCTTTATGATGAAAAATATTTAATTTCATCAGATTACGATTGGATATTAAAAAATTTTTTAAAAAATGATATAAAAATAGCTTATGCAAATGATTTAATTTATTTACAAAGATTAGGTGGTTTGAGTACTAATTATAAAAAAATTCATATTAAATTACTAGAAGATTATAACATTTTGAGTAAATTTTTTTTCTTACCTATTCTCCCTTTTATTTTTAAACGTTTATTAAAATTGTCACAATTTAAAAAATACTATGACTAAAATTTTCTTAAAAAAAGAAATTGTTTATTATTTTATTATTCTTCAATTATTTTATATATCTCTAACTTTTTTTGAGATTTTTAATTTAGGATTACTAATCCCTTTCCTGTATACGATCGTCGATAGTCAAGGTGCAAATTCCAGTAAAATTTTTTATTATGTGATAAATATTTTTAATATAAATTTTGAATCACAAAGAGAATTTATTTTTAAATTTGGCGTTATTATACTTATTTTTTTTTTAATTAATGGTTTTTTTCAAATTATTTTATTAATATTTACCTCAAATTTTTCAGAAAAAATTTCATTTTTATATCAGAAAGAGTTGTTTAAAAAATTCTTATATCAAGATTATTTGTCTTATATAAAAAGCGGATCATCTTCTTTTTTAAACCTGACGCTTAATGAATCTATGAGATTTAGCTCAGGTTTTTTGGGATCAATTTTAAATATTAATCAAAAGATTTATTCAATTTTTATATTAGTTTTATTATTATTTTATTTTAATGCTAAAATACTATTTTTAATAATTATTTTTTGCACTTTTTTTTTTGTAGGTTTTTATATTTTTAGTAGGAAATATATTTCTTTAATATCAAAGGATACAACAACTTTAAATTATAAAAAAATTGCTAGCATAAAATCAGTCTATAATTTATTTGAAATAATACATCTAAATAAAGCTCAAGAATTTTTTATAAAATATTTTACTAATTGCATAGAAAAATTAAGATTATATAATATTAAATCTTATATATTATCTTCTTTTCCTAGACAGTTGCTCGAAACTTTTTTTGGAGCTTTCATAGTTTTGGCTTCAATGTTTATTATTCTTGGTAATAATAATTTTTTAGCCGATAATAGGGGACAGTTAATTCAAGATCTGATAATTTTTGCTATTATTTCTGTTAAACTAATACCTCAAATCAACATAGTTTATAATAATTATATAAAAGCGAAAGCAAATGAAAATTCATATTTTGAAATTAGAAATTATCTAGAAAATAATACTAATCATAAATTAATTGAAAAAAAAAACGAAAATAAGAATTTCAATTCTTCTTTATTTAAGTTGCAACAGTTTAAATTTATTAAAATAAGTGAATTAGAATTTAGTTATTCTTCGAACGTTCTTTTTTCAAAAAATAATTTCGAAGAAAAAAATATTGCATTAAATAATATTAACATAATTTCCGGAACATCTGGTTCTGGAAAATCGACTTTCATTAAAATATTAATTGGCTTAATTAAGCCGCAGTCTATTAAAATCTTTCTTGATAATAAAATTATCGCTAAAGATGATTACAATAAATTATTTGGTAATTTTTCTTATGTTCCTCAAAAAGTAATAACATTTCCAGAAAACTTTTTATTTAATATTTCTCTTGGTCAAGAAAATATAGATTTGCGTAAAATAGAAGAGGCAACAAAAAATTCTGAAATTTATAATTTTATAATGTCATTAGATAAAAAATTTGAGACACAATTATCAGAAGATATGTTTAATATAAGCGGTGGACAATTGCAAAGACTTGCTATTAGCAGGGCATTATACGAGTCTAAATCTATATTATTATTAGATGAAACATTGTCATCCTTAGATAGTGTAAATAAATTAAAAATATTAACTACACTAGAAAATTTAGTTAAAACAAAAAAAATTACAGTAATAATTGTTAGTCATGATAAAGAAGTAATAAGCAACAAATATAATATTATAAATATTTAAATAAATTAATTATGAAATATCCGGTTTATGAAGTTAAAATTGAAAAATTAGAAAAAAAATATGTTAATGATTGCTTGAATACGTCTTGGATAGGACAAGGCGCGTATGTAAAAAATTTAGAGATTGAATTTAGTAAATACGTTGGTTGTAAATACGGCATTTCAACAACAAGCGGAACAACGGCGCTACATTTAGCTTGCAGAACATTAGGCATCAGAAATGGTGATGAAGTTTTAATTTCCTCTAGTACGAATATGGCTAGTGCTTTTGCAGTTATTTACTGTGGGGCAATACCAATTCCTGTTGATATTAATTCTGATACTTGGCAAATGGATGTTTCAAAAATTGAGTCTAAAATATCAAAAAAAACCAAAGCTATTATGCCTGTTCATTTATTTGGACAGTCAGTTGATATGGACCCAATAATTTTTCTTGCAAAGAAATATAATTTAAAAATTATTGAAGATTGTGCAGAGGCAATAGGTGTTCTATATAAGAAAAGAAAAATTGGTTCTATAGGACACATTTCAGCCTTTAGTTTTTTTGCTAATAAAACTATTACCTGTGGAGAAGGTGGCATGGTTGTTACTAATGATAAGCGCTTAGCATTAAAAGCTTATGAATTAAAAAATTTATGTTATGGCAAAAAAAATAGATTTTTGCATTCTGATATTGGTTTTAATTATAGATTACCAAATATAAGCGCTGCCATTGCTTTAGGACAATTAAGAAGAATAGATTCAATTATAGAAAAAAAAAAAAGGATTTATCAAAGGTATTTTAACAACTTAAAAAATATTAAAAATATTAAAATCCCAATTATTGGTAGCCACACAACAAGATTTATAATGTGGGTATTTAATATTAGCTTAATTAACGAAAGAAATGATTCTAATTTTTTAATAAAAAAATTAAAATCTTATAGTATTGAAAGTAGACCGGCTTTTGCCCCTATAAATAAACAACCGTGGTATAAAAAAAAATATTTTAATTTTTTTAAAAAAAATAATTGTCATAATGCTAATGAAGTAATGCTAAAAGGTTTGTATCTGCCATCTGGAAGCACACTTAATAATAGTCAGATCGATTTTATATGCGAAAAAGTTATTAATATTTTGAAATAATACTCACAGATAAAGATCTAATGCGTACATTAGATTAAGCTATTATATATTATGATAACATTAGTAACGTAAAAATGAATTCTCAAGAAAATTTTAATTATTACTACTCAAAGTATTACGATTTTTTTTATAAAAGAAAAAATTACAATAAAGAAATAAAAATTTTAAGAAAATTTATTAAAAGTGACAGTGAAAAAATTTTAGAATTTGGATGTGGTACTGGAAATTATACAAAAAATTTAAGTAGAGTATTTAATAAAGTGGTTGCCATAGATAAGAGTGGGCATATGATCAATATAGCAAAAAAAAAATTCTCTTATTTGAAAAATATTTTTTTTGTTTGTAGTGATATTAATTCTTTAAATAAGAAAAAATTATTCAAAGAGTCTGATTTTAGCTTTGTAACTGCTTTATTTCATATTCTTAGTTATCAAAATAAACATAGAGATATTAATATTTTTTTTAAACGAGCTTCAGAAAATATGAAAGTAGGTGGATATTTTATGTTTGATTTTTGGTTTAAAGATGGTGTTTGTAATATTAGACCTGAAAAAAGAATTAAAAAGATTAATAATAAAAATTATTTAATTTATAGAATAGTAAACTCTGAATTATTAAGAAAAATTAATATTGTTAGATCAATATATGATGTAATTGTATTTAATAAAAAAAAAAAAATTTCACATATCTTTCACGAAAATCATTTCATGAGATATTTTTCTATTAAAGAAATCAAGAGTTTTTTAAAAAAATATAGGCTAAAATTAATTTTTATAAAAGACTCCTATAAATTCGAAAGACCAACAAAAAAACATTGGAGTTTATTGGCAGTTGCAAAGAAGTATTAATAAGCGTTGCTATGTTAGCTCTATTTATTTTTAAATATATTGAGTCTTTGTTTAAAAGTATTGGTTATTAAATTTATTGGGAAAAGTTTTTTTTTAATTTTTAAATTTTTTAAATTTTTTTTTGATTTTTTTATAGCCCTCCATGTTTCTAGATGCTTTTGTGCTAAGTATTTATAAGTAAATTTTTTACTAAAATTAATTTTATTTTCAATTTCTTTTTGAATCTTCATGATAATCCTCTCAAAATCTAAATGAATATTATTAATTTTATAATTGTTGTATTTTTGGAAGTCTTTTTGAAATCCTTGATGAGTTGCAATAGTTTTAATACCCGCTCTTAGTGCATCCATAAAGGACAGAGATCCTTCATCAAATCCGAGATATATTAGATAGTCAATACTCTGAATTATTTTTATATATTTTTTTATATTAAATTTTTTTATATAATTTACTTCAAATCCTAGTTTCTTATATCGAGCAATATTTTTTTCCCATGAATTCCCGATTATAGTCAATCGAAAAAAATTTGGATTTAATTTATTTAAAGCACTTTCAAATATATTTTCATTTTTTCTACCGTCGCTATACTTATTTGCAAAGTATCCTAGATTTATTTTTTTTACAGGTACTAAATCATTACCTGGCAAATAAATTACTTTAAGTTTATTTTTGTTAATATATTTTTCTAGCTTTCGCAGAGTGTCTTTAGATTGAATAATAAAGCTATCTATATATTTGTTTAATTTTAATAAAATAATAAATTTATTTACACTATCAACATGAGTTACAAGTGTTGTGTTAACTTTATTAAGAAAAATTTTTTTATAATTACAATTTAAATAAGATATATGATGATACACATCAAAATTATTTTTCGGATATTTTGATATCTCAACAAAATTATTTTTTTTTAATTCTTTTTTTAAGTTATTAGCTATATCTTGAAATATCCAATTGTCTTTTATTGGTAATACGATATTAATTTTCATAATATAATAAATGATTTTAAATATTGTTACTGGCTGCTGTGGTTTTGTTGGTTTTCATTTTACTTCTTATCTTTTAAAAAAGAAATATAAAGTTTTGGGAATTGATAATTTCCAATTTAAAACTCAAGAAAGACTTAATTTTTTAAAAAAAAATAAAAACTTTATTTTTAGTAGAATTGATTTATCTAATAACACTAATTTAAAAAAATTTTCAAAGTACAAAAGATATAGTGGGATTTATATTTGGCATTTAGCTGCTAATTCCGATATTAAAAAAGGAGGCCTTGATTCATCGATTGATTTTAAAAATACTTTTCTTACTACTTTTAATATTCTTAGAATAGCAGAATATTTAAATGTCATTTTCCTTTTCTTCTCTTCAAGTTCTGCTATTTATGGAAAAAATAAAAATATTTTAAAGGAAGATGATTGTTATAACAATTTTCCAATTTCAAATTACGGAAAAATGAAACTTGCATCAGAAGAACTTATTAAGTCTTTTACATCTATAAAAAAACGTATTATTTATAGATTTCCAAATATCATTGGTTCATATTTAACACATGGAGTGTTCTATGATTTTGATAGAAAAATAAAAAAAAATTATTCTTTGCGTGTGTTAGGGGACGGCAGTCAATCAAAACCCTATCTACATATAAAAAATTTAGTTAAATATATCTATTTATTAAAGCGCAAAACTAAAAAAACTGGCTATGCAGTCTATAACATTGGACCAAATAACGAAGGTACTAACGTTAAATTTATAGCCAGATTATTTCAAAAATTTTCAGGAAAAAAATTTAGAATTACATATCAAAAAAAAAAAATAGGATGGAAAGGAGATGTTAATAGAGTAAGATTATCTACATTAAAATTTAAAAAAAATTTATTCAAAGTAAATTTTAGTTCTAATGATGAGGTTTTAAAATTTTTTAAAGATGATTATAACAAGAACACCTTATAGAATAAGTTTATATGGAGGAGGCTCGGATATACCTAAATACTATAATTATTCTAAAAGAGGCGGGGCCGTAATAAGTTTTTCTTTAAAAAGATACATATATATAATTGTAAAAAAATCTTTTGATAAAAACTTCCATTTAAAATATTCAGAATTTGAAAAAGTAAAAAAAATTGAACATATAAAGCACAATCTTATTAGAGAAATTCTTAAATATTTTAAAATTAAAGAAGGCTTAGAAATTCATTCGATAGGAGATTTCCCTGGAAAAGGTACCGGCTTAGGTTCTTCAAGTGCTTTTGCAGTTGGATTAGTCTACGCTATAAGTTTATACAAAAATATAAAGTTAACTAAGTATAGAATTGCTAAAATAGCTTCTGATATCGAAATTTTTAAATGCTATCCAAGTATAGGGAAACAAGATCAATATGCTGTGACTTTCGGGGGATTTAATTTTATTAGCTTTAAATCAAATAAAATTCAAATTAAAAAAATACATATTAAAAATGATCAAAAAAATAAATTAGGAAATTTGCTTATCCTCAATACTAATATTCATAGAAAAGCTAATCAAGTAATAAAAAATTATAATTTAAATGAAAGTAATGTAAAAATTTTAGATACAATTGTAAAAGAAGTTTATGAAATAAAAAATGAAATTAGAAGCAATTTTAATATTATAATTGATAAATTAAAAAAAAATTGGGATTTTAAAAAAAAGCTAAGCAAAAATAAAATTAATAAAAAAATAGAAGATATTTATAATAAAGGTATAAAATCCGGCGCTGCTTCAGGCAAATTATTAGGAGCCGGAGGGGGTGGTTTTATGATGTTTTATGTTTTAAAAAATAAACAAAAAAATTTTATAAAACAAATGAAAAAATACTTACCAACTTTTGTTGAGATTGATTATCGAGGAACAACACAAATTGTGAAAGATTAAATATGTTATTTTATAATTTAGTTTTTTCTTATTTTTTATTGTTAACCAGAACTAATCATAAATATACCGAAACAATTTTATTAGGGTATATTTTAATTTTTCCTTTTTTTACATCTTATAGCAACGGAGATGTTCAAGAATTAGTAAAATATTACAATAAAGATTTACTACTTTTAACCACAGATTATTTAAATTTTCTTGGTTTCAACGAGTTATTTGAAAGCGGTTACGTAAATTTATTTGCCCCAGCTAATAAAATGGAACTTTTTTCTAGGAATATTTTTTTTTATTTTAAATATTTGAATATACCTTTTGTATTGTGTCATATTTTATTAAACGTTTTTTTTTTTTTTTTTTTATAATATTTTTTTTATTTTTTTAAAATATATAAAATAAATTATTTTTTTTTTTTTTTTTTTTTTTTTTTTATTAAAAAAAAATTATTTTTTTTTTTTTTTTTTTTTTTTTTTTTTTTATTT
>Ga0114968_10000926_pt1 | contig 22310 bp, 24 predicted proteins | sample M_130807_EF_Meta_FD_87020 | JGI IMG/M metagenome (GOLD analysis project Ga0114968, IMG submission 87020) | Freshwater microbial communities from Lake Montjoie, Canada to study carbon cycling - M_130807_EF_MetaG | ecosystem: Environmental > Aquatic > Freshwater > Lake | place: Lake Montjoie... | reverse complement strand
ATACTCAAAATAATAATACTGTCTTATATTTAACCGCGGTAACAGTATTAGTAGCAATAATAGCATTTATAATAAATAAGTTACTATCAACAATGAAAGGAGGTGGTGGCTCAGACGATGACGATTCTAACGAAGAACATCCATTATATGTGAAAATTCTAAACGCAAATTTTGATTTTTTAAATACTAATGAAAGTAATGAGAATGCGAGTAATGATAATAAATTATTTGAAAAAAACCTTACTAGTTTATTTAGTCTATTTAATTTGTTGCAAGCTTATGAAGTTAGCTTTATTGGATATCAAGAAGGTATTGATGCATTCTATAGTAAAATAGATGAATCGTGTATATTAAGTGATATGATAGGTGTAACAAATTATATTCCGCATAATATTGAATTTTATGTATTTTTAAAACTTATTTTGCAAGATTTTGATCAAGATAAGGTAAATAAAATAAATTATGCATTGTTTGAATATTATTTATATCTTTTTAAAGATACAAAAAAAATTTATTCGCGTTTTCAAGATATTAAATCTTACTTATTGAAAACCAACTATGAAATTGAAATTAGCGACGAAATTACTGAAGCATTAAAAGCAAATAAAGAAACCTTTGAATATTTTGATTTAATTACAACAAAGACAATGAAAATATCAGATCAAATTATAAGTGAAAATTATTATGCTGTTAATAAAGCAAGTGATGAGGCTGAGCCTGAATTTAATAAAGTATATGAAAATGCATCCAAATATAATTTGTCATTAAAAGGGTTTATTGACATGAAATCTGAATTTGTAACAAAAACAGTAAATGTCGTAAGTGAAATGATTAATAAAGGGTTACTAACACAATATACGAGTGAGATAAATATAGATAAAAAAGTTGTTGATAATAAAGACGGTCCTCCTATAGTGATAGAAGATGTCAAAGTTAATGTTGAAGACCCTTCTCATAAAAATCTTGCAAAAGGTAATGCTTTTGATGACGTTGCTAAAAAAATAACACCTTTAGATGAAACATACAAACCGGTTTATGGTGCTGGGAAGAACAATAGAAAAATCAAAAAAACAATACGTAAGCAACGCAAATATAAAAAAACTAAGAAAACTAAAAGAAGTAGCAAAAATATAAATAATAATAAAAAAAGAAAAACATTAAAAAAAACATCAAGAAAAAAAAGAAGTTGTAAGAAAAAATAAAAATATTTATTATATTCAATAGTGTATATAATGAATAAACATATCATTAATTTACTTTTTATTTTATCAATATGTTTTGTTGCATATATTGTATTTAGAAATATTGATTTCAAAGAAGGTATGGAAACCTCTAGCGATGGTCCTATTAAACCAAAATCAACATCCAATGGAATCGCAGGAAACGCACAAAATTATTCAGCAAATGTTAAATCAACTACGATTCAAAATAAAGACAAGTTATTGATCACAAAATATAGAACAGACTATGAAAATACAATATTGAATTTAGATGATTTAGTAAATACAATGATGTTAGAAACTGCATTAAGTACAGACGTTTTAAACCCAATGAAATCAATAGATAAGCTAAACCAGTTAAATTCTGCGCGTGGAGCATTAAATAATGTAATGAAGTTTGTAGACACCAGTAAATAATTATTACACAATTTTATATGTAATAATATATTTTATTATTTTCTTGATTTTCTTGATTTTCTTGCCCTTCTTGATTTTTTGTTGGTTTTTTTAAGAAATTTTCTGTTTTTAAATATTTTTCGTCTTGTCATGTTATGTTTCTTTTTTGATTTTTTTATACCACTAGCAATATCATTGTAATTATTATTACAAGACATTATTTCTTCACTCCTACAAATAGGACATTTTGTCACTTCAATGTTTTGTGATGGTGAACATTTATTATGAAACTTGTGACCATTTTCACAGAGTCTACAACTATCATCATTTATTTCTTTAAGACAAATTGGGCATTCTGCTATTTTGATTTCTTTTCTCATTTGTTCCATTTCTTCTGATGTATAAAATGTAGTACGCGGATCATCACTTTTGATATTTCTTTCTTCCATAGTTTTACCAAATATATGAAGATCTGGACGATATTCGCCAGCATTTAATCGTCCATGTTTAATATACCGCGGTGAAGGTTTTAACTTTAACATAACTTATATATATTAAGAAAAAATTAATATATATATAAATATCTATACGCGAATACTTACCTCGTTGTCTTTGTAATATCCTTGATCAACTAATGATTGTGTGAAAGTTGCACCACCCCAATTATCATCCATTGGGTTTGGACTATAGAGCATATTTTCTTCTTTTGCGCTTATTTTATCTAAAGGGGTCGTTGTACCTACATAATAAGAAGTTTGATCAAATGAAGGATAGGAGTTTTTGTTATAAGGAGGATCATTTCTTGTAGCATCTACTAATAATGTAGGATTAGGAGAAGCCATAGTATCTCTACTATTAGATTCTTCTTTAATTAAATTTCCGATGGAACTACCGATACTAGGAGCCATATTTCCTTGGCTACTTGGAGTTGAAATAACACTAGAACTAGACGGTAAACCACCCTGTGGCTCAGAAACACTTGGTCTTACTTTATATACAGGATTACCTTGTGCATCATAACTATGTTGTAAATAAAGAACAGGACATCTAATACCTTGACTTCTTTGCCAATCCAAAAATTCTGTATAATCTTCTAAATTTTCAAATTCAACAGGATTCACCCCAGGAACTTGTGCAAGTTTAGAATTGTATAAATAAATTCTAGAACCTTTTTGAATTAGTAAATTAGGACATCTAACTCCTTGGCCATTATTAGTTAACCCTTCATGATATTTAGGGTCACTACATCTTGCGTAAAAATACACTCCTATTAAAAATACAATTATAAGTAATAATGTTGTTAATGTCATATATAATATATATATAATATATAAGTTATAATAAAAAAATGATTTTTTTGCACATTGACCCTACAACTGAAAATACAGAAGAATTCAATACACATTTGAACAATGGTAAAAATATTTTTGTTTTATTTTATTTGGAAGGTTGTGGACCATGCAATGCAACTAAACCTGAATGGAAAAAACTTCATAATGTATTTGCAAATAATGATAATCATGATATTGTTATAGCAGACGTAGATCAAGTATTAATGAATAAATTTAAAAAGTTAAAAATTCAACCAAAGGGTTTTCCTGCAATTTATCATATTAGTAAAAATGGAAACATGTATTTGGACTATGATGAAGCCGAAATAAGCAAAAAAGATAGAACAATTGATTCATTTGTAGAATGGATTGAAAACCATATTAAAAAAAAATCCCGTGAAAAACTAATGCGTGGTGGTAAATGGTCATTAAAATACAAACGAAGTATAAATTGCAATCATCCAAAAGGTTTCTCTCAGAGACAACATTGCAAATATGGTAGGAAAAAAATGCATTCAAAGAAAACAAAAAGGGGGGGTAGACGAAAACATGTGACCAAAAGACGCAAGTAACGGATTTATTTGCAATTTTCTTTTGCATATCCAATAACTGCACATGCAATTCTTTTCCCTGCATGTCCAGTTGTCAAACTATCTTCTTCTCCACCTTGTCCACAATCATCTGGGTCAGCATGAATAATTAAACCACGCCCAATTATATTTGCTTTTGTCCCGCGAAGTTTAATAGCATCATCAACCATTGTATAAACAGCTTCTCCATTCGCATTTGTCTTCAAATTTCCTAAGTCACCTACGTGTCTTTCTTTCATACCTGGACAACCATGTGTTTTATTATAAGGATTGAAATGCGCGCACATACTTGTACATTGGTCTGTCAAATCTCCTGCTTCATGAACATGAAATCCATGATACCCATTTTTCTTTAATCCGGTAATATTAATATTGATAACAACATTGTTTTTTTTCAAATCTTCTACAAAATGAACAACACCTTTAATTTTTCCTGAATTAAATACAGCAACAGTTATGATTGGTTTATTATTCATATACTATTATTTATATTTATTATTTTCTATAAATAGTATTTTTTTCAAATATATAAAATAAAAATGAATTGTTTAAATGAGATAAACGGATAGTTATATATTATACAAAATAACAACCGTCTATCAAAATGGAACATATTTTCAGAGTATTTGATTTCAATGTTTATAATGAATCTCCCATCAATGATTCTGGAAGTGAAGATGATAAAAAAAGTAGAAAAGACAACGCCGAATTTATTATTCAAATGTTTGGTTTAAATGAACAAGGCGAAACTTGTTCTATTCAAGTAGAAGAATTTAAACCATTCTTTTATGTTATGGTAAACGATAAGTGGAACACTTCTACTAAAAATAACTTTCTTTCTTTTATCAAAAAGAAAATAGGAAAATATTATGAAAATTCAATTACAGATTGTTTAATCATTAAACGTAAAAAATTGTATGGTTTTGATGGTGGTAAAGAACACAAATTCATCAAGTTTGAATTCAAAAATATGGCTGCTTATAACAAAGTAAAAAATTTATGGTATACTGATTACAATAAAGGTCATAAACTATTTAAAAATGGATTATCTTTTGAAAATACAAACATTAAATTATACGAAGCCAATATTCCGCCTCTATTGCGTTTATTCCACATTCGCGACATTAGTCCATCTGGTTGGGTAGCATTACCAAAAAAGAAAACAATAGAAATTACCGATAACAAGCGAACAACTTGTAATTATGAATTCATTGTCAATTATAAAGATATCATTGCTTTAAATGATAGGGAAATGAGAGTTCCTTATAAAATCATGAGTTTTGATATAGAAGCCAGTAGTAGTCACGGTGATTTTCCTGTACCTATAAAATCCTATAAAAAATTGGCAACCAACATTGTAGAGTATTTTGAAACTTTGAAAATGGATATGACAAAAGAGCTATGTAGAAATATTTTGCGACGAATCATAATGACAGCTTTCGGTTATGAAAATATGCCAAACGTAGATTTAGTTTATCCAATAAACAAACCAGAAACGAAAAAAGATGTTGAGGCGATGTGTGAACAATGGTTAGAAGGACTTGTTCGTACGAGTAACAGTGGCAACAATTGTGAAAATATGCAACTAATAACAATAGAAGAAATGTTTGAAAAGATGAATAACGTCGGAGAAGAAGGTGAAGAAAATTACGGTTATTATAATAAAAAACACATTAAACAATATACAGATAAACAATCAACAATTGTAGATATATTATGTGATAAAAATTTTGAAAGAGAAGGTAAATTGTTTGAAATAAACAACTCATTGAACACGTGTTTTCCAAAATTAGAAGGCGATAAGGTAACATTCATTGGTTCTACTTTTATGAATTATGGAGATCAAGAACCATATAAAAATCATTGCGTAGTTTTAAACACTTGCTCTGATATGCCAATACAAAACAGTATAATTGAATCTTATCAAACAGAGCGTGAACTATTAATGGCATGGCAACAATTGGTCCAAAGAGAAAACCCGGATATTGTCATTGGTTACAATATATTTGGTTTTGATTATGAGTTCATGTTTAGACGTGCAGAAGAAACAGGGTGTGTCAATGAATTTCTAAAATTATCGCGAAACAACGGCGAAGTTTGTGGAACAAGAGACAAAGAAACGAATAGATTAAAACTAGAAGAAAGTACAATACAGATTGCGAGTGGTCAACACGATTTAAAATTCATCAAAATGAACGGACGTTTACAAGTTGATTTATATAATTTCTTTAGACGCGAAGAAAATTTGACATCTTACAAATTAGATTATGTTGCAGGTCATTTTATAGGAGATTACATTAAAAGTTTTGAGCATTTATCATTTAAAACAGAAATCAAAACAACTAATTTAACTGGACTTTTGGAGGGTAGTTATATTCATTTGGAAGAAATTGGACATTCTGTGGATTATTATGATGATGGTGCGAAATTCAAAGTGGTTTCTATTAACAAAGAAGAATCTAAATTTAAAATAGATGGATTAGTCAACCCTGATATGAAAAAAAAGGTTCGTTGGTGTTTGGCAAAGGATGATGTAACACCTAAAGATATTTTCAGAATGACAAATGGCACTGCAGATGATAGATCTGTTATTGCCAAATACTGTATTCAGGATTGTAACTTGGTTCACTATTTATTCAATAAAGTAGATGTATTGACTGGTTTTATAGAAATGGCGAAGATTTGTAGTGTACCGATTAATTTCTTGGTAATGAGAGGTCAAGGTATCAAGCTGACTAGTTATGTTGCTAAGAAATGTCGTGAAAAGCGCACATTAATACCTGTTATAGAAAAAGGAGATTTGGACGAGGGTTACGAAGGTGCAATTGTTCTTGATCCGAAATGTGATTTGTATTTAGATAATCCAGTTGCATGTGTGGATTATGCTTCTTTGTATCCGAGTTCCATGATTAGTGAAAACTTATCACATGATAGTAAAGTGTGGACCAAAGAATATGATTTGGATGGTAATTTGATTGAAAATGGCGAATGGGGTGAAAAAGATGACAATGGAAACTTTGTCTATGATAATTTGCCTGGTTATGAATATGTAAATATTACTTATGATACATTCAAATATGTGCGTAAATCGCCGAAAGCGGCAGCCGAGAAAGTAAAATCTGGAACAAAGATATGTAGATTTGCTCAGTTCCCAGAAGGTAAAGCAATTATGCCGTCTATTTTAGAAGAGCTTTTAATGGCTAGAAAATCTACGCGAAAATTAATACCACAGCAAACAGATGAATTTATGAAAAATGTTTTGGATAAAAGACAGTTAGGATACAAGGTAACTGCAAATTCTTTATATGGGCAATGTGGTGCAAAAACAAGCACTTTTTATGAGAAAGATATTGCGGCTTGTACAACCGCCACGGGCAGATTACTTTTGACTTACGCAAAGAAAATTATAGAAGAATGTTATGGAGACGCGATTTGTCACACGAGAAATGGAACAGTTGTAACAAAGGCTGAATACATATATGGTGACACGGATTCAGTATTCTTTACGTTTAATTTGCAAACAATTGAAGGTAAACCAATTCGCGGCAAAGAAGCATTGGAAATCACAATTGAACTAGCACAAGAAGCTGGTCATTTAGCATCTAATATGTTAAAAGGTCCACATGATTTAGAATATGAAAAGACATTCATGCCATTTTGTTTACTATCAAAAAAACGTTATGTTGGTATGCTTTATGAAACTGACCCAAATAAAGGGAAACGCAAAGAAATGGGTATTGTATTGAAACGACGTGATAATGCGCCGATTGTAAAAGATATTTATGGAGGGATCATTGATATTTTAATGAAAGAACAGAATATCAATAGAGCTATAGAATTTTTACAAAATTCGCTTCAAAATATAGTGGATGAAAAATATCCCATGGATAAATTAATTATTACAAAATCACTGCGTTCAGGTTACAAAAATCCGCAATCCATAGCACACAAAGTATTAGCAGATAGAATAACTGCTAGAGACCCTGGAAATAAGCCGAGCTCTGGCGACAGAATCCCATTTGTTTATATAAATACAACAAATAAAAAAGCATTGCAAGGAGAAAAGATTGAAACGCCGAATTTTATTAAAGAAAATGGATTAAAAATTGACTATTCATTTTATATAACAAATCAAATAATGAAACCAGTACAACAAGTATTTGCACTTGTTCTTGAAAAAATATGGGAATTACAAAAGAAAAAATTAACAAAGCTTGTATTGTATAAAAAAGAAGTTGAATCTATAAAGAAAAAATATAACAATGATCTAGAAAAATGTGAATCTAAAATAGACGATTTACGTAATAAAGAAATCAAAACACTCTTATTTGATAAATATTTGAGAGAAACAAACAATGAAAAACAAGGAGTTAAAAGTATTACTAGTTTCTTTGCATTAAAAATATAAAATATAATTGACAAGAATTAATAATATTAAATTAAATGAATATATACTATTTAATTTAATATTAAAATGGCAAACTGTGGCGAAAAAGAAGTTTTTAGAATAACACCTACGTTAGGTAAATGTTACGAATGGGCTGAATCAACACGAAGAACTGGTAAATGGCCAGATGAAAGACGTTTTGCGCCTACCGAGAATGTAATTTATGTTGGTAAATTAATTAATATATCCAAAGGTGGTTGTGGGGATGGTTCTTGGAGAACGGATACTTTCTTACATAAGGAAACTGAAACACGTGTTCATTATAGCTATGGAGGGGATACTTGTTTTATAGAGGTTCCTTGTAAAGAAAAATATAAGGTTGATCAAATTGGTATTACATCACAATCACCTGGAAATATTGAAGCAAATCCTCAACAAAGTTCTGTTTTAGGGTTTTATGGTTTGAAAAATAGTATAAAAAATTTCCTTTCATAATATCATTATCATCATTATCATCATCATTATCATCATCATTATCATCATTATTTTTGTAAAGTATAATTTTTTCACTTGACGGGTATAAATTTTATCCTCTACTTTCTCTCCTTCTGCTTGTTGAAAACAAAGAATTAAATAGTTGTGACGTATTATCTAATGTGTATTCTATATTATTATTTGATAAATCAGTTAAAATTTCTACAAAAAGTGTTTCTAACGAGTTGTTATTTAAATTAGATGTAGGGGTATTTACACGATTTTGTTGATTTGTTTGTTGACTATTTTCATTTTCATTTTCATTTTCATTTTCTGTTTCATCTTCGTCTTCGCGTTCTTGTTGACTATTATTATTATTATTATTATTATTATTATTATTATTATTATTAGGGTTGTAATTTCTAATATCATATCTACAAACAGGACATTTACAGTTGCTATTAAACCAAGACATTAGATTACTTGTATTAAAAATATGTCTACAATGTCTAATCATTGTTACATTAGATACATCCGTAAACGGCTCTAGTGAAATAGGACAACTATTATTAATTGGGTCTAGAATATCACCGTAAACAATATTTCTCGTTGCATTTTCTATTTGAGTTCGTGTAGGGGTAATATTTATTGGCTGCAAAAATGAATTTAATATTCTTGAGAATTGATTACCAACTGTCCTATTTATAGTTGCGTTTTGTGGTGCTGTAAACATTTGTAAATCATCTATATAATATGGAATATTATCAATGTAAACACGTCTTTGAGTGTTATTACTAGCAATATGTTCAGTAGGTTGATTCGCTCTATATCTTCTATTGTAACGTTCACGATGGTAATTTCTGTGATTATGGACGCCGTTAGTAGGAATACTTTGATTTCTTCTACTATTCATTATATCAATTAGTGAACCAGTTATTTCGGTATTTTGATCCATCAAATGATGTATAATTCTTAAATTATCATTGTACATGGTGTTTAAAATATTAATAAATAGTATATCGGAATTACTCATATCACTAAAGAGATTATTACTATTACCAGTATTTATTCCATTACTGCTTGCCATATATTATAATTATAATAATATTTTAAATAAGTTTAAATATATGTTAATATTGTAAAATAATAATAAATATTATGAATAACATCAATGAAAATTATAAAAATAAAGGGTTAAGTGGTCTTGTTAATTTAGGCAACACATGTTTTATTAATTCATGTATTCAAATTATTTCTCATACATATGAATTAAATGAATTATTAAATAATGAAATTATTATAAAGAAAATCAAAAACAAATATGATTCTGCTTTATTATTAGAATGGAATAATTTAAGAAAAATGTTATGGGAAAATAATTGTGTAGTAGCTCCTAATAAATTTATCAAAACTATTCAAAAAATTGCAGAAATAAAAAACCTGGAACTTTTTACCGGTTATTCTCAAAATGATGTTGCCGAGTTTCTTTTATTTTTAATAGACTGTTTTCATAATTCTTTGGCTAGAGAGATAAAGATGAATATTTCAGGTAGTCCAGAAAATGATACGGATCAATTAGCTATCAAATGTTTTAATATGATAAAGAACATGTATACAAAAGAATACTCTGAAATATGGAATATTTTCTATGCTGTACATGTTTCTGAAATAATTTCACTTGAAACTGGAGAAAAAATCAAACAAACTCCCGAACCATATTTCATGATTGATTTACCAATACCACAAAACAATAAAACCCCAACACTAATAGATTGTTTAAATCTATTCATTGAAGGCGAAGAATTGAGTGGTGAAAATGCCTGGTTTAATGACGAAACCAAAGAAAAAATAAATATTAAGAAAAAAATTTTATTCTGGTCCTTTCCAAATATTTTAGTAATTGATTTTAAAAGATTTAATTCAAGAAACCAAAAAAATCAAATTTTCATTGATTTTCCATTAGACAATCTTGATTTATCAAATTTTGTAATTGGATATAAAAAAAATACATACATTTATGAATTATATGGTATATGCAATCATTCTGGTTCAGTATTTGGTGGTCATTATACATCATATATTAAAAATGCAAGTGGTAAATGGTACCATTTTAATGATACTAATGTAATAGAAGTTTCATCCATTGAATCAATGATTTCAGCAAAAGCGTATGTCCTTTTTTATAGAAAAAAACAAATTCAATGATAGATTTTATATATATAATATATGGAAGTAAACACGAAAGTAGCGGATCCTTTAAATATGTATGACTATGTAAATCAATTTGTTTTAAATCCAATTGTTTTCATAATAATTATTTTAATAATCATAGGATATTTAGTTATTTTTTATTCTTTAGGAAACAATAAGGGTAATAATTTTGAAGTTAATGATGCTCCTAACGCTAGTAATAACATATATGGCCAAAGTTTTTTGGGCATTATAGTAGTTATTATTTTAGTTGTTTTGATATTAGTCAATGGACTTCAATATTTTTTAAATATTAATATTTCGGCTTATTTAAAAAACTTATTTACAAATAAACCTGAAATAGACATTGTAGTTAATAATAATCATCAAACCAATGAAAATAAAGATGATTCAAAAAAAGATAACAAGAAATTTTCTATTCCTGGCACAATTGGTAAAAAACAAGTTTTTAATGTACCTGGCAATTTTTATACTTATGATGACGCTAAAGCTATGTGTAACGCTTATGGCGCGGATTTAGCAAACTATCAACAAGTTGAATCAGCTTATAAAAATGGCGCTGAATGGTGTAATTATGGATGGTCTGATGGGCAAATGGCATTGTTTCCAACACAACAAAAAACATTTGATAATTTGCAAAAAATACAAGGTCATGAACATGATTGTGGGCGTCCTGGCATTAACGGTGGATATATGGCAAATCCAAAACTGAAATTCGGTGTAAATTGTTACGGATCTAAGCCAAAAATAACACAAGATGAAGACGAATTAATGAAAATTACATCACCATATCCAAAAACAATTCAAGAAATTGAATTTCAGAAAAAGGTAGATTATTGGAAAAATAAAATAAACCAGATCATGATATCACCTTTTAATTATAATATGTGGGGTGAAGTATAAAATTATAATACTATTTCTAATATTCTTGAAAAAATAAAAATAAAATTATAAACAAAACAAATCAGTAATGAAATTTTAATTAGTAAATATAAATTATTTCGGTTAAAGGTTGTTAAAGTTCTTTCATTTGGATCATTTGGATCATTTGGATCATTTATTTCAACTAATTGTTTTTTATACATACTAGAGAGACAAATAGGACATTTTTTATTTTTTACATACCAAATTTCTAAACAATTTTCGTGAACCGAACCATCACAAGAACAGTATTTAATATAAAGTTTATTTTGTATTTTAATGCAAAATTTATCGGATTTATCATTTATTTCTAAACATATTAAACATTCACTATTTTCAACAATAGTATCGTAATTATGAGAATCATGAGACTCATCAAAATAATGACTTGCAATTGGAAAATACATAAAATTGTGATATTATACAATTTGTATAAATTATATATAAAATCTATACAAATTCAATTAGTTTTATCTAATTTTAGTTGTTTTTTTGTTGTATTTTTTTTATTTTTTCTAACTACATTAAAATTCTTTTTGGTAGTTTTTTTATTAGTTACACTCTTATTTTGCATTTCGGTTTTGTCTACCTTTACTAGATTTAATAATTTATCATGTAAATCTTCATTAGCGACATCGTCATCATCATCATCATCATCATTATTATCATTATCAAATTTTTTACGACGATGAATACCTCCTCCAATTAAAGGACCTTTGGTGTAATTGTAAGAGAGAAATCCAGTTGGAATAACCAAATTGTTAAATAAATCAGACACTTTATTTCCACCCATTTGCAATCCGCCTGTGTTTACATTATTATTATTACCGTTTAATGTCATAATAGGAGAAAGACCACTCTTTAACATAATAGAATTAACACTAAATCCACCACTATGAATACCCCCGTCATTATTATAAATTAATTCATCTGGACCAATATAGTTCATATTTTCTTTTAATATATAAAATAATCAAATATTAATTAATTATTGTAATATCGCTTTAATTCAGGAACAACTTTAGATTCTCTGTTATTTTTAATATAATTTAATATTGCATTCACTTGATCAGTGTTTTTAATAATTTCTCCTAAAGATTTTTCAAGATATTTAAAAGTTAAAGGAGAAGTAATCTTGGTATTAATGAATTTTAATTTACCATCAGAAGTTTTAATCACAGAATTTGTTAAATTGTTTATTGAGGCATGGTGTGATAATTTTTGTTCAATTGTTTCTCTCTTATCCCGTAACTCTTTCAATTTTTCATTATAGTTTTTTATTTGATCATCTAATAAAATCCATTGCTGAATTGTTTGTTCAAAATTCATTATTAAAATACTAATATAAATTAATTACTATGAAACAACAACAAAATATATTCCAATTAGTTTCAGATAGTAAAAAATCTATTAGTACTGCTAATAATAATGTTAATAATAATGTTAATAATAACAATGTAAGTATTATATGTAAAAATGTTTGTTTATTTGCAAATGTACGTGATGAAAAACATATAAGAGAATGGGCGGCGCATCATTTATTAATTGGTTTTGACAGAATCATCATTTTTGATCATAAATCTAAAACACCCTTGACAAAAGTATTTGAAAATTTTGATAAACGGGTAAAAATAATGAATGTATCATATTTAGATAGTGCAATTAAAACAACTCTTATGAGTAAAGCTGCAGAAATTGCTAATATGTTAAAGATGGATTGGATGATTTATTTAGATGCGGATGAATTTATTATATTGAACAAATACAAAGATATTAAACATTTATTATCTGTTTATAATCACGCTGATTCATTGGGTGTAAATTGGTTACTATTTGGTTCTAATAATTTAAAAAAAGATCCAGATGGGTTAATATTAGAGAATTACACAAAATCAGAATTATATTTAAATGATCACTTAAAATCATTTGTACGACCATTAAAAATAATAAGACCTGGAAATCCTCATTTTTATTTGATAAAAGATACAAATAGATATTTTGGCATTAATAATGCTAATATTACAACATTACACCATAGTAATATTTATAATATAGAATTTTATAAATCGCCTGTTTATATAGCACATTATATTAATCAATCTGAAGAAACCTTTACGAAAAGAAAAATAGAACTACCTAGAGATGATAATGGCGAGCACAGGCAATTAAATAATATACAAGAAATACATAATCAATTTAATTCAATTGAAAATAATTACCCCCAAAAAAAATATACCGAGAATATCAAAAACTTTTTAAAACAGTATGGTCACGATTTTTAGTAATTTTTTGAATTTAATTATTTGTATTATAATATTACAGATTACAGATTATATTTGTAATATTATTTATTTATTTGTATCTTCTGCGACTTTTGGAACTACTTGATTGTGATTTATTTCTTCTATAACTCTGTTGCATGCCTAAAATTCCGAAAGGAACAATTGCTTGATTAATAACTTGACCTAAAAATCCACCGCGTCTTTTTTTTGTAGTATGTTTCCCTCTTCTATGTCTAGAGCCCGCTTTTTGTATTAAAGCTAGACTACCTGCATTTGGTACACCAGCCATATTTGCGTTTTGTCCTTGAGCTCCAATACTGATATTTCCTGGAATATTTCCATATGGACCTGCCTGTGAAAATACTCTGCTGTATTGTGCATTTTGGTCTCCGTTTACATAACTACTATAGGAACTTGCTGAACTATATGGTGCGACCCCGTTTCCTCCACGCATCGCTTTATCTCTACGTCTACCTCTACGTCCGCCCATTAATGATCGTGCGCTGTAAGGCAAATTAATATTACCTCCTCTTTTATGTCTTCTATGAGCAGTTTTTCGTGGCATTTTTATATATTAACGAATGAAAATAAATTATTCAATTGCTATAATTTACCTTTTCAAAAAGGTAAACCCAAAATATCCACGTTTGGCTCCACCTTTTCTAAAGGTGGATCTAAAGGTGGATCTAAAGGTGGATTAGTTCCTAAATATATTTTTATTACGTAAAATATAAATTAATATTAATAATATTGCTAAAATCATAATGAAAATCATAAATACTAATATTACGGTAATATAAATATAAGGAGTTATTTCATATATAATAAAATCTACTATCGGTTTAAACATCAATTTAAATTCATTTTTTACATCATCTCTTTTCAAAATATCTAAACATTGTTGAATGATAGTTTCTTTCATGTTTAATTTATTATATTTATTGTTAATAATTTTAAAATATATATTTTGCGTGTTATTAATATTTAAAAAATATAATAATGAAATAATAATGGATAATATTATTGAACCAAATAGTAATTTTGATTTTTCTAAATTATCTTTAGCACATCCTGTAGGTATTCAAGGTGGCGCATATTTTACTAAATTATTATATAATAACAAACCACTTTATATCCAAACAACAAAGAGCTTGACTAGACAAGGATTTATTAAATCTGGTAAAAAATATTACTGCGACCTAATGTTTGATAATAATTCTGAAACTCTTATTCACTGGTTTGAAAATTTAGAAGAAACATGTCAAAAATTAATTTTTGATAAAAGTGAGGCGTGGTTTCAAAATTCTTTAGACAAAAACGATGTAGAAACAGCATTCAATTCTGTTATACGTATTTTTAAATCAGGTAAATATTATTTACTAAGGACAAATATTAAAATCGGCGCAAATAATGATCCTAGTATTAAAATTTATAATGAAAATGAGATACCTCTCTCTATTAGTGATATAAAAGAAGATACAAATATTATTTCTATTTTAGAAATTCAAGGTATCAAGTTTACATCAAGAAATTTTCAAATTGATATTGAATTACGTCAGGCAATGGTTTTAGATAGTGATCCTATATTTGATAATTGTTTGATTAAAACAAATACGCCAAAAAAGATTCCAAATTTAAACAACGTACAAGAAGAGATTAATAATTTAGAAAAAGTCAATGAAGGATCTTTAGAAAAATATATTTTATCAAGCGATTCATCAAATAATGATGATATTATTACAGATACTGATAATAATAGTGGATTAGAAGTAGAAGTAGATTTAGATTTAGGAAAAGAAGTAAATACTGAAGTAATAGAAGAAAAAGATAAACACGAACACGAAGATGAAGATGAATATGAAGACAATAGTCAAATAGATTTTGATATTCAAGAATTATCTAGCGAAGACTTAGTAAATAAAACAGAATTAGAAGAAGTAGATATAAATGCAACTTTAGAAAATGATTTAGAAACGTTTGGTAATGAATTAATTACATTAAAAAAACCAAATGAAGTATATCATGAACTTTATAAAGAAGCAAGAGAAAAAGCAAAAATAGCCAAAAAAAGTGCTATCATCGCATATTTAGAAGCAAAAAATATTAAAAAAACTTATATGATTGATAATTTAGATGAAAGCGAAAGTGATATAGATGCTGAAATAGATGAAGTTTCGGAAAGTGAACTGGAAGGGTTATAATCTTAGATTTTAGATTTAGGATAATAATAGTTATTTTTTGTTTTAAAACTAATGTTTAGAATTAAATTAATATGTATTCTAAAAATTATTTTATCATTAATTTTATATAATGAGCATATCTTTAAAAAAGCTATGGAACGATTATGGTATTGGTGCAATTCTAGTTCTGTTAATTCTCGCATATGTCGTTAGTTTATTCGCTAATTATTTATCATCCAAAGGAATGTATGGTTATGAATCAAATGCTACTATGCCACAACAATACAAAAACTCTGAATCACCCCAAAATTACAATGGGAATGGTGGAAATGTAATGCCTTCGGAACCTTTAGGTCAAAATGAAGTGTTTTCGTCTGCAAATGGCGTACAAACAAGTATGCCAGGCATGCCTGCATCTTGCTCACAACCAAACATTCAAAATCCTGCTGAGTTGCTTCCAAAGGATACCAACAGTCAATGGGCGCAATTAAACCCATCGGGCAAGGGTGAATTAGCAAACGTTAATTTGTTAAAAGCCGGCTACCATATTGGTATTGACACTATTGGCCAAACTTTAAGAAATGCTAACCTTCAAATTCGTTCAGAACCACCTAATCCTCAATTGTATGTCGGACCATGGAATCAAAGTACTATTGAACCTGATTTCATGAGACCACCTCTTGAATTGGGGTCAGGACCACAATAAATGATTAAAGAGATTTGATATAATAATATATAATTTGTAAATTAGGTCAAATATTAATAATATTAAAAGTATATTATTAATAAATAATGTATTTATTTTCTTTATTAGGAGGATTTTTCAATAAAATATATGATGATTTGAATGATAATAAGCTATTACAAAAATTTCGTAATGATACATTTCTTGAATTTTTAAAAGGCACACATTTTATTTTATTTACAACAGTAAGTATTGAAGAACCTGTTTTTTTTATTATTTTGTACATAGCAAATGTATTGAATTACTTCGGTAATAATTATGCATTTAGTGAGTCTTATGAATATTCACTATTTTATTCATTTATGTTGTTATTTTTTATTATAGATTATAAAAAAATGACAAATATTTGTGTATCAGATATCTTATTAATGGTATCTGCTTCTTTAACGCATTTTATTGAACCTATAATAATGAAATATTTTTTTAAAGATAGTGAATTTTCGTTTGAAAAAATGATTTTAAGAAGTATAACTTTAATAGGTGTAGTAATATATTTTTTGTTTACTACATCTAGACCAATTAAATTTTTGCTTTCTTATTATATTGGTTATTTTTTATTTTCAGTTTTAGTTCAATGTTATTCATTAATATCAATAAATTATGCAAAACAAGAAAAAATAAAAGAAAAAGAAGAGGAAGAAGCAAAAGAAGAGGAACAGGCAAAAGAAAAGGAAAAAGCAAAAGAAGAAACAAAAGAAAAGGAAAAAGCAAAAGAAGAAACAAAAGAAAAGGAAAAAGCAAAAGAAGAAATAAAAGAAAAGGAAAAAGCAAAAGAAGAAACAAAAGAAAAGGAAAAAGCAAAAGAAGAAACAAAAGAAAAGGGAGAAACTGTGTAAACAAATTAATTATTTATTAAAACATATTAAATATATATAGTGTTAGCATATAAGATAATAAATGTTATATTTATTTGCAATTTTATCTATGTATATGGTTTTATTAACTAGTTCACTTAAACCGAAAGAACCAAAATTTTGTGTAAATTGTAGATATTTTGTTCCACTGAGTGATGAAGCAAAACTAGAATATGGTAGATGTTCATTATTTCAATATAGTAGTTCAAAATTTTATGTTGATGGACTTGCACGAACCACAGATTTTTATAGTTGCTCTACTGCAAGATCTTCAAATAGCATGTGTGGTAACCATGCATTAAGATACAAAAAAAAATATACAAGAAAAATACACGAAAAGAACGAAGAGTTGGAAGATAAATAAAAAAATTGATTTCATTTTATTCAATATAAATAAATATTATTGAATATAATTTTGATTACAAAATGGGAAGTTTTATTTCAGCACATACTATGTTTACTGGCAATTTTAATTCAAATAAACATAGAATTTGTTATTGTTGTTTAAAAAAAATTGATGACAAAACTTTTATTATTTGCGTGAGATGTAAAATAGCGTTACATAATAATTGTGAGGAATCTTACGGGAATAAATACAATACTATGTGCCCTCGTTGTGAAAGGTGTGGAAGTTTAGGTACTATGTACGCAAATACATAAAATTAAAAAGGTAATAATAAACATAGTATAAAAATAATCAATGAAACTGTTGTCTCTTTTACAGAATTCATTATTTGTTTGTACATAAATACACTGTTGTGTTGCAATGTAAATAAATTTTTAAAAAAGTGAGCGTTTGCTAATATAAATCCAATAAATAATTTGTAATTGTGACTCTTGTAGAAAATAATACTATGATAAAAAAAATTTCCAGAAAAAATAATAATTAAAAAGTTTACAGTTTTTTTTACTCCAAAATAATTTGGGATGGTAACTATATTATTTTCTTTATCTCCTTGGATATCTTTAATATCAAGTAATAATTCAATATAAAGTGAAGATAAAAACAAAAATTTAGATACAATGTCAATTAAATTCAAATATGGAGTAAATTGAGTAAAATTATGCGATAAAGGAGACAACGTAAATTGGTCATTCAAAGAAATACTTTTTGACGTTAATATTAGTGTTGAAGATACAACAGAAGCACATGTAAGATTTTTTAAGAATAAAACCTTTTTAAAGTAAGGCGTATATAAAAATAATATTATATTGATAGCATAAATATATTTATAAAAATGTTTCGTATTAAAAAATAATGCACTTAACAAAGTTATAACAATATTTGTGGAAATATATAAACAGTGGGCTTCTTTAATAGTTATTTCTTTATTCGCCAACGGTCTATTAGCGTTATTAATCAAATCTATTTTCAAATCAAACAAGTCATTTATAACCATTGAATTCATCATACTCAATTGAGTTATTAAAGAAAACATCCAAAAATTTTTGTTTAAAAATAATTTATAATTTGGAATAGTTAACCAACCGCCTAAGACATTCAACAAAAATGTTGATAATATATTATTAGTTCGTAATAGTTTATTATAAGATAATAATTTATCTTTATTAATTGAGTTGATTACGCTAATAATATTTGTAATACCTGTATTATTAATGACAAAATTAACGTTAGCATTAGAATTCATACGAGTTTTAGTTTTAGTCATAGTTATGTTGTTATTTGGTTTTTTTATGTATAATAAAAAACATTCTGTAGTTTCTATTTTACCAATAAATAATAAATATAAAAACATATAGCATGTAAATAAACGCATCATATTAACATTAGTTATAATTATAATTAATTTTTTAAATAATTATATATTTATATTATAACAAATGGATAAGTACAACATATTTTTTTATATATTTTTAGGGTTCGTATTATTACTATGTTTACGAATATATTATGATTCGGATGCATTTAATTTAAAATGTATTATTGCTTCAAAAGATGGTAACAGATATTGCGTAAGAGAACGAGAGAAATTAGAACTAGCCGCGGATTTATTAGCAACGGTAACACAAAAATGCAAAGATATGGTAAAATATATGAAAGAGAAATATCCTGATGACAAGCGAGTTGTGCGACTAGTAGAAGGTTTTAATCCAAAAAAAATAAGTGAAACATTGCCAACAAGTGAATTAACAGCATATAGTGAAAATAAAGGAGAAAAAATCGCATTTTGTTTAAATACAACAAAAGACGGAAATAAATTAATAGACATAAACACGTTAACATTTGTAGCTCTTCATGAATTATCACACATTATGACCGAATCCATTGGTCATAAACAAGATTTTTGGCAAAATTTTAAATTTTTGCTTACAAATGCAAAAGAAGCAAACATATATCAACCAATAGACTATAAAAATAATCCACAACAATATTGTGGGATGACTATAAATGATAATCCATATTATGATTTAGTTTAGCGTATTCATGTATTTTTATTTATTGAAACAGTAAATACATAAAAATAATTTAAGTATATAATATATGACAGAGATACATACAGATACAATAATAGAACCTATTTATAAAGTGAATTATATAATTAATGGTATTATAGATACAATTTATGTTTTTAACGGCGGCAAAGACAAAAGTATTAATCAAATATTTAATGATAATGAAATAGAAAATATCAACACTAATAAAATTAAGATTGTATATAGCAAGCAACAAATTCATTTAGATGACAGCATTGGAATGATAAAAATTAAAATTTTAAATCAACTTAAAAAAACTATTTCATTGGATGAAATTTATCTATATTGTCAAAAATTAGAACAGTTTAATTCTGTTTTTTTATATCAAACGCTTACACAAAATAAAAAAATATCATTAACAAATGTTAGATTGAACCAGTTTATTTCTAATATCGTAAGCGAAGAAAACGGAAATAACGATTTCATGCAAAATATAATTGAAAATCAAAAAGGAAAAGATGTTTATAATTACGATGATATAGTAGAAATGAAAATTGACAACAAAAAATTTATTGTAAATAAAGTATTAGGACAAAAATTTTTCATTATAGAAAACGAATATCCCTTTGTCGTCAATCCATATGATGTAAAGAACTACGATTCATTTCTAGAAAAAAATTCTAGAAAATCATTGTCTACATTTATAGTCATTTATTATTAAACACTGGAGAAATTATTAATAATAATATTTATTTGTGTTTAGCCGAAGATGTTTTAAAATACAGTGAAAATGACAATCTTCCCGAAGATTTAACAGTAAAAATTTATTTTCCATTTTTATATGAAAGTAATATTAATAATTTAGAAGATCTAAAATTAAAACAAAGAGATCTTATCAAGAAAAATGACAAATATTTAAATGAATCAACAATTGATTATTTTAATACAGTTACTATGTTTTATGATATTTATAATCTACGAAAAACAGAATTAAACTATATTAGTAAGGGGATAAAATACTTGAAGGCAGTGATTAAACCTATTTATAAAATAAATATTCCACTAGAGATAATATTTAAAATTTTACATGCAACACAAGAAAATCCGCTTATTAAATACAATCCATCTTCTAGACAAGAAAATATTTATAGATTATTTACAGATAAAATTGCAACAGATGGAAGAAAAATTCCTTATTTAAAAAAAGCGTCAATATTTAAATTAACTAAAAATATTGGTAAAACTAAATCTGTTTCGGTTTATATAAATATAAATGATGTTAATTCAAATATTAATCAGTTTATTTGTGAATTTGATGAAAACGGTTTTATAACAGTTACATGTGATTTAGAAAATTCCATCAGTGAAAATGATATCAATGTTTTATTTAAAGAAAATGTAAATCCTATTATTGAAGAAATTAGCAAATTTTTAGAACAAAGTGGATATAAATTATTGTTGTTTGAAAACATTAAAAATGATAATATAGAAATTAAACAAATGACATATGAAACTACAATTAAAATAAAATACACTATTAATTTAGACACATACAAGGGTTGTATTTCAAGCATATTCAATAACGAATCTAGTTCGTTTAAAAAAGACATTCATTTGAGATTTAAAAGAGTTTCTAATTTTAACAAGGTAACAAGTCAAGAAGCTTTTATAATGGAAAAAAGTGCCGAAGGTTTTAGAGGTGATGAAATAATTGATGCTTTATTAGAAAATTTCCAAGACGATTTAAATAGAACACAAGCCCAAGAATTAGTTGAAAAAGTAGCTAATGAAATTCAATTAGAACGGGGAGTAAAGAAAATTGATATTAAAATAAAAGATAATCCTGGTTTTAAAACTACTATTGAATTAAACCAACAAACAGGAAATATAACAATACGCGTTGAAAATATAAACGATTTTTTTTATTTGTATACGTTACCAATATATATAGACAGTATTATTCGTATTACTCAAGATAAAAATAGTACAAAATATCCTACAAAAAAAATAAATCAGCTATGTTCTAGCGAGGAAAAAACAGATATTAAAATAGAAGAAATTATTTCTCCTCTAGAAAGTCAATTATCCGAATTAGAAATACCTTCTATTGATGAAGAAAATGAAAATGTTGAATATACAAAAATTAGCGAGTCATCAAAATCATATAATGATGAGAATAGAGCAAAAAATGCATTGGATTTGTTTTTTGATGAAGATGAAGATGAAGATGAAAGTGAAAATAGCATTCAAAGTTATAAAAGTGATAAAATAGGTGGTAAGGTT
>Ga0114968_10000924_pt1 | contig 22340 bp, 22 predicted proteins | sample M_130807_EF_Meta_FD_87020 | JGI IMG/M metagenome (GOLD analysis project Ga0114968, IMG submission 87020) | Freshwater microbial communities from Lake Montjoie, Canada to study carbon cycling - M_130807_EF_MetaG | ecosystem: Environmental > Aquatic > Freshwater > Lake | place: Lake Montjoie... | reverse complement strand
GTAGCCATCGGGTGCGGCGTTAAAGACGATCTCAGTACCGACTGCGCCATTTGCGCCCGGTTTATTCTCGATCACAATGGGCTGTCCAAGCCTGCCACCCAAGGCACTGACCATCACACGCGCCGCAATGTCTGAGCCGCCACCCGGCGGATACGGCACAACCAACTTGATGGGTTTAGTTGGCACCCACGTCGCGGGCGCCTGTGCCAAGGCCAGCGCTGGTACCGTGCCGATTGCGAAGGCAAAGCCAAGCCCACGGATAACGTCTCGCCATTGCTTGCGCGTGCTCAATGCATTCAGTAGACGACCTGCTGCAGTTCGTTTCATTTTTGTCTCCTCGATCCACAAGGGCGCTCTGCCCTGGGTGGCACTGTGCGCAGTGCCTTTATATTTTTTACAAAACAATCGTTTAATTTTGAAAGCAGAACAGTTTGCCTTGTTGTGTCACAGCAGCTTGCCCTGTTACACGATCAAAGCTTGCCTTGTTATACAACAACTGTTTGCGCTGCACCTTCTGCAGATTCGCGAATATCACCCAACTGATAAACCGTTTCACCCTGCGCACGCAACGCAGCGCTAATGACTTGCGCATGTTCAGGTGCCACCACGGCAACCATTCCAATACCGCAGTTAAACACGCGATACATTTCGGCATCAGCAACGCCACCCTGCTGTTGCAACCAAGAAAAGAGCTGCGGCATTTGCCAGGCATCGCGGTGCAAATGCGCTTGTAAACCTTTCTGCAAAATACGGGGCACGTTATCGAGTAAGCCGCCACCTGTTATGTGTGCCAAGCCTTTGATCTGACCTTCAAACTGCGCTAATACCGCGAGCACTGGCTTGACGTACAAATGAGTAGGAGCCATCACAACGTCACCTAAGGGCTGGCCATGAAAGTCTTGCTCAGGCCGCGCGCCCGCGCGTTGCAAAATCTTGCGCAACAACGAAAACCCATTTGAGTGTGCGCCACTTGACGCCAGGCCCAGCACAACGTCACCCGGCCGAATCGACTTGCCATCGATCAGTTTGGATTTTTCGGCGGCGCCGACTGCAAAACCCGCCAAATCGTATTCACCGTCGGGATACATGCCAGGCATTTCGGCTGTTTCACCGCCAATCAAGGCGCAACCCGATAATTCGCAACCACGCGCAATGCCACCGACAACCTGTGCGGCCACATCGACCGACAATTTGCCACAAGCAAAATAATCCAGAAAAAACAGGGGCTCGGCGCCTTGCACCAAAATATCGTTGACGCTCATCGCCACGAGGTCAATCCCCACCGTATCGTGGCGCTGCCAGTCAAAGGCGAGTTTGAGCTTCGTACCCACGCCGTCGGTGCCCGACACCAAAACTGGCTCTTTGTAGCGCTTAGGCACCTCAAACAGGGCGCCAAAGCCACCAATACCCGCTAGCACTCCCTCGCGCATCGTGCGCGCAGCCAGCGGTTTAATGCGGTCAACGAGCGCGTCTCCGGCATCAATATCAACGCCCGCATCGCGGTAAGTGAGAGGAGCTTGTGGTTGGGTCATAAGAAAAAGCCAAGGTTGTGTGACAATTGCGGGGATTTCCCCGTGTTTATACCTAATTTTACGATGAGTCGATGAGTCGGCAGTTACTTCTAGAGATCATCCCCGCGCCTGGCCCCACTTTGGGTAATACCGTCGTGGGCTCAAACACGGCCGCAATCGAGGCTGCAAGCAGTCTTGAGCCTGGTCGCGCCCTTTATCTTTGGGGTCCGCCAGGTGCTGGGCGTAGCCATGTTCTGCGCGCTATTGCCGCTGAAAAATCGTCGATTTTCTTTGATTTAGCCGTACCGGCCACTGAAATCTTGGCTTGGGCCACGCGCCCGCTTTCAGGTTCAGACTTCAAATTGGTCTGCGTCGACGACATCCAAGACATGAACCCCGAGCAGCAGGCCAGCGTATTTGCCCTGTACAATCGCTGGCGCGAACTTGCTTCAACTGAAGATGCCTTTGCCTTAGCGGTCTCAGGTGATCGTGCCCCCATGATGCTGTCGCTGCGCGAAGATTTGCGAACGCGTTTGGGCTGGGATCTGGTGTTTCGCCTCGACCCGCTGTCTGACCAAGAAAAATTCGAAGCCATACAAACTTATGCTCAACGGCAAGGTCTACCATTGTCTGCAGAAGTGCTTGACTGGACGCTGACACACTATTCGCGCGATATTCGTCAGTTATTTGCCCTTGTCGATGCCCTTGACCGCTATTCGTTATCAAAGCACCGTAGCGTTACAGTGCCGCTCTTGCGTTTAATGCTTGCAGACCGCGAATTTTTGCAGTCTACCGTCCCTCTTGCCTGATTTTTACGTTACCAACACATACTCATGACCCGCCCACGCCTGGCCCTCTTTGATCTGGATCACACCCTGCTGCCACTCGACAGCGATCACCAATGGGCTGAATTTCTGGCCAAATCGGGCCGCGCCGGCGACCCAGTTCAAGCACTGGCACGCAACGAAGATTTAATGAACCGCTACAACGCGGGCGATCTGACCGCTGAGCAGGCTGCAGAATTTATGCTGGGCCTGCTTGCAGCCCACCCCCCTCATCTGTTGGCCGCTTGGCACGAAGAATACATGCAACGCGTGATTCGGCCAGCGATGACCGCTCAAGCACTGGCCATCGTACAAAAGCATTTGGCTGCAGGCGATCTCTGTGCCATGGTCACGGCAACTAACAGTTTTGTCACGGCGCCGATCGCGCGGGCGTTTGGCGTACAAACGTTGATTGCAACAGAACCCGAGTATCTCGCAGGCCGCTACACTGGCAAAATCCAAGGCACACCGAGCTTTAAACACGGCAAGGTCTTGCGCGTCAATGCATGGCTGGCCACATTAAATCGTAGCTTAAAAGATTTTGACGAGTCCTACTTTTACAGTGATTCGATCAATGATCTGCCGCTACTCGAGGTGGTGACACACCCCATCGTCACCAACCCAAGCCCCAGCCTGCTCAAAGTTGCACAAGAACGCAATTGGCCAGTCTTAAATCTCTTCACTTCGCTGGCCGATCATAAATCCTGATGATTACAGACACTCTCAAACGCTTTGTTGGCAAACTCTTTGGTCAACGCTCAACCGGTCTGCAACGCATCGGCCAAGACAAACACGGCATTGACCGCCGCAACGTCTCGCGTCACGCCATTAAAGTCTGCGAAGTGCTTCAGCACGAAGGGTATCAAGCCTACATCGTGGGCGGCGCGGTGCGCGATCTTATCGTGGGGCTTGAGCCCAAAGACTTTGACGTCGCCACCAACGCAACCCCCGAGCAAGTGCGCCCGCTGTTCAGACGCGCGCGCATCATCGGGCGGCGCTTTCAATTGGTACACGTCGTGTTTGGACAAGAGATCATCGAAACCTCAACGTTTCGCGCACCCGCTTCTGAGTCGCAAGCGACAGACGAAAATGGTCGCATCTTGCGTGACAACGAATTTGGCACCCATGCACAAGATGCCGCACGTCGGGATTTCACGATTAATGCGTTGTATTACGACCCCACCACCGAAGACGTCATTGACTACCATCAAGGTGTTGAAGATCTCAAACATCGCGTGGTGCGCATGATCGGTGACCCGCGCACACGCTATCGCGAAGACCCTGTGCGCATGCTGCGCGCCGTACGCTTTGCCGTCAAACTCAATGGCAAAATTGATCCCGCCTCTGAAGAGCCTTTGCAGTCGATGGCGGGCTTAATCGAAAACGTACCCGCTTCACGTTTGTTTGACGAGATGCTGAAATTACTGACCTGCGGGCACGCCATGGATTGCCTGCAGAGGTTGCGCCAAGATGGCTTGCACCAAGGCATGCTACCTTTGCTCGATGTCGTTCTCGAGCAACCGAGTGGCGCCGCTTTATTGAACTGGCGCTCGACCGCACCGACCATCGCGTGCGTGCCGGCAAAACTGTCAGCCCAAGCTTTTTATTCGCAGCGTTGCTGTGGCATCAAGTCGAATTGCGTTGGCAACAATTGCAAAAGCAGGGTGAGGTTGGCATCCCCGCCTTAATGCAAGCGGCTGATTCTGTCCTGGATGAGCAAACTGAAAAACTTGCCATTCAAAAACGCTTTAGCGCCGACATGCGCGAGATTTGGTTTATGCAGCCTCGCTTTGATCGTCGCTTACCTAAATCAATCTGGCGCATGATCGAGCAACCTCGCTTTCGTGCGGCGGTTGATTTTCTACAGTTGCGCGCCGCCGCTGGCGACTTTGACAGCGTCTTGGCGCAATGGTGGATGGATCTGGCGAATGCTGATGATTCAGGCAAAGCCGATATGGTCGAAGAGTTAAACAACTTACCTCGCGAAACTACGGCTGGTGCACCACGCCCCCGTCGGCGTCGACGCAGCCCCAGAGCAGTGGTCGGGCAACAAGACGCACCGTTTGTTGAATGAGCACTCTCGCGTATATTGGGCTTGGGGCGAATTTAGGTGATGCGCGACAAACGATCGCGGCTGCTATCCAAATCTTACGTGAGTCGAGCGGGATCTTGGCGATTAGACAAGCGCCGCTTTACAGCAGCGACCCAGTCGATGCGCAAGGCCCCGTCTTTATCAACACCGTCATCGCAGTTGACACGACGCTTGACCCGCTACATTTGCTCGATCTACTGCAAGCGATTGAGCAACAGCACGGACGCGAGCGCCCCTACCGCAACGCACCACGCACGCTTGATCTTGACCTGCTGTTATATGGCACACAGACAATCGACACACCACGCTTGATCGTGCCTCATCCGCGCATGCACCAACGGGCTTTTGTGCTGCGCCCGCTGCAAGACCTCGCGCCTGGCTTGCAACTTGCACAAGGAAGCTGCACAACCTTGCTTGTTGGATGCCAAGATCAAAAATTAGATCGACTCGTTAATTGAGCGATCAACCGACTCACCGATTGATCGGTTGATTAGTTTATGGCTCGACCTGTCGACAGGGTGAACACCTGACCGATTCTTAGCACTCGCGTCTCAAACCGTAGGCGGGCTGTGTGTCAACACAGCGCTCGCCACACGCACACCAGACCAATTAAATCGCTTTGTCAGCGAGCAGCTTCGCTACAGTGTTTTCAGACACACCTAACTCTTTGAGAATGGCCCTAGTGTGCTCACCAATACCTGGGATCGGATCCATACGCGCGTCAAACTGATTATTCGTGGCAGGCGGCAGCAACGCAGGTAACAGGCCAACGGGGCTCTGCACCTCAGTCCACCGATTACGCGCCTTAAGTTGAGGATGCGCCCAGACATCTTTCATCTCATTGACGCGCGCATTAGCGATCTGCGCCTCTTCAAGCTTCTGCTCAACTTGGGCAATCGTCATCTTTGAAAACAGCTCGACAATCACCGCACGCAACCGCGCGCGATTGGCGGTGCGCTTTGTGTTGTTATCAAACTCTGGGTCAATCGCCAGCGATTTTTGCGCAAGAACTTTTTCGCAAAAGATCACCCACTCGCGCTCATTTTGCAGGCCCAGCATAATCGTGTTGCCATCACCCACCGGAAACGGGCCGTAGGGGTAGATCGTAGCGTGTGAGGCACCCGAACGCGGTGGTGGCGCAGCCCCTTCAAAGGCGTAATACATCGGAAAACTCATCCACTCGACCATACTTTCGAGCATCGACACATCAAGATGGCTACCAAGCCCTGTTTTATGACGCAACAACAGCGCATTCAAAATACTTGAATACGCATACGAGCCCGCAGAGATATCTGCAATCGAGCAACCCGCCTTTGAAGGCTCGTCAGCCGAACCTGTCACCGACACAAAGCCGCTTTCACTTTGAATCAGCAAGTCGTAGGCCTTTTTGGTTTCGTAAGGCCCGCCCTCACCGTAGCCAGAGATATCGCACACAATCAATTTAGGAAATTTGGCATGCAGTGCGTCAAACGATAAGCCCATGCGCGCGGCTGCACCGGGCGCCAGGTTTTGCACCAGCACATCAGCCTGCGCCAACAACTGCTCAAGAACCGGGCCTGCATCCGCGTGCTTCAAATCAAGCGTGAGGCTTTCTTTCGAACGGTTCGTCCAGACAAAATGCGACGCCATGCCGCGCGTGCGTTCGTCATACTTACGCGCAAAGTCGCCAACACCTGGGCGCTCGATCTTGATCACGCGCGCCCCCATGTCTGCAAGCTGGCGCGTGCAAAAAGGTGCTGCAATCGCGTGCTCAAGGCTCACTACGGTGATGCCTTCTAAGGGCAACGGGCCCTTCTTGGCGCCCTTCGAGGCTGCTGTGTTCATAGAATTTGTGTTCATGCTTCAAACCTCAGTTCAGCCTGGTGCGCAAGGGTGCCTTCTTGTTCGGCCCAAAGTTTGGCCTCGCCTGGCGCAGTCACAGTGCCGGCGACATCAAAAGCGGTTGGAGCAATCAATGGACGTAAGCCGCGGTATGACAAATGTTTAAGCGTTGCCTCGGGGTGAGCCTGAACAAACGCCTGACACATCAAGGTCGCAATCAACGGCCCGTGAATCACCAAGCCGGGATAGCCCTCTTTTTCAGTGACGTACGGATAGTCGTAATGAATACGATGGCTATTGAACGTGACAGCCGAGTATCTAAAGAGCAATACCGCACTGGGGTCAACGGGTTGCTTCCATTGGGACGCTGGGGCGGGTTCACTACCTTGAAGCTTGGGCGGGCTAGGCTCTCGGTAAACGATATCTTGTTCTTCGCTTACAACAAGTTTGCCGTTTTGCACCGTGTCATGTTTCACCGTCACAAATAACAACGAACCCGTGCGACCGGCCTTTTCTTTGATTGCAGTCACTGTCGAAGTTTTATGTGCCTCGGCACCAACCACTAAACCACCATCAAAGTTCACTCGACCACCGGCCCACATACGATTGCGATTGTCAGCAGGCGGCAGGAAGCTTCCGCGAGCCGGATGACCATCGGTGCCAGTCAGTGCAATTGGCACCGTCTCTAAGAAAAACGCCCAATGCCAAAGCGGCGGCAACACAGCACCCAACGCTGGAATTGGACACCCGAGCGTGACAGCGATCCGCGCCGCATGCCCTGGATCCATCCGGTCTACTACAGTTTGTGATTTACCCAACCACGCACTCAAATCAGTCGTCGACATCTAATACCCTTTTAACAACACGTATGTTTCAAGCGATTATCTCGCGTTGCCTTGCCTTTCCATCTTTCAAGCGATTATCTAGCCTCGCAGCGCGCGTTAGACTAAACCGCTTCGAGTTCTTGCATACGCTGCAGGTGGAAGTTGGTATCACCTAGCAACATATCGGTGTAGGTGAGCCGCTTGAAATAGTCACCAACCTCAAGCTCATCAGTCATCCCCATCCCGCCATGCAATTGCACCGAAATCTCACCCACTAAACGCGCGGCAGCGGCAACCTCGACTTTACTCATCGAGACCAAGCGACTGCGCTTCGCAGCATCTTGTTCGCCAAGTGCAATCGCGGCGACATAAGTCATTGACAAACCCATTTCAGATTGAATCAACATATCGCCCAAGCGATGCTGTAACACCTGAAACGCGGCCAGTGGCTGACCGAACTGCTGACGTGTTTTTAAATATTGAATCGTGCTGTCGGTGAGGTAAGCCATCGCACCGCACGCGTGCGCGCACAAAGCGGTGATGCCGTAATCAAGCGCCAAGGCCAACAGTTGTTCAGCCTGCGCACCGCTTGCGATTAGGTGCTCGGTTGACACACTCACGTCTTTAAAGTGGATCGTGGCAGCCCGAGAGCCATCAAAGGTTGGATAGTCTTGCACCGAGACGCCTGGGGTATCTGAGGGCACCAAAAATAATGCCACTGCGCCGTCAAGCAACGCCGATACGATCACAGCCTGAGAACCCGCACCATGCCAAACCAACATCTTGCGGCCTTCCAGCGTATAGCCCTCTTTAGACGCTGTCGCACGCGTGCACAAGGGGCGTTGCGAATCACGCTCGCCCTGCTCTTGCCACGCCACCGCCAAGACTGCATCACCCTCAGCATGGGCGGTCAACCAGCGCTGCTTGAGCACCTGATTCTGGCTGTTTGCCAGCAATGTCACCCCAATCACTGCACTTGAAATCGCAGGTTCACTGACAAGACCGCGCCCAAGCTCTTGGTGAACCGCAAGCATGGTGGCGGGCGTCTCAGCAAAGCCACCAAACTCTTCAGGCACCAACAAGCCGCCCACGCCCAGTTCAACCAAGCTCGCCCAGGCGTTACGATTCAACACGCCAGCCTTTTGCCGTTCGCGACGTTTGGGCCGCGACCAATTATCTTCGACCAACCTGCGCAAGCTATCGGTCAACATGCGCTGTTCTTGTGAGTAGGTAAAGTCCATTTTTATACCCCGATGATTTGTTTGGCAATGATGCCTTTTTGAACTTCGTTGGTACCGCCATAAATGGCCGTCTTGCGCATATCAAAATATGCAGCCGCCGCGGCCGGCGAGTACTCGGGGCTTGGTCCATGATCTTCGGCCTGCGCAAACATCCACTCGGGGTCGTAAGGCCAGGCGTCAGCGCCCGCCACTTGCATTTGCAAACGTGCAAGCTCCATCTGCAGCTCAGAGCCGCGAATTTTTAAGATCGACGCCTTTGGTCCCGGATCCGTTTCACCAGCGGCCACGCGCAACACCATCAACTCAAGCGCTAGTAACTGACCTTCAACGCGATTGATGCTGTCACGCACGCGGGTGCTCAAGCTTAGAGCTTCGCCGCTTGCCATCGTGCGCTCAGCCAAAGATTTCAAAATTGCAAGTTCACGATGGCAGTGACCGATACCGGCAATTCCGCCACGCTCGTGTCCTAGCAAATATTTTGCGTAGGTCCAACCTTGGTTTTCTTCACCCACCAGGTTCTCTAGAGGCGCTTCGACGTTTTCAAGCCAGACCTCATTGACCTCGGCACCGCCATCCAGGGTTCTGATTGGACGTACCGTGACGCCCGGTTGCTTCATATCGATCAAGATCATCGAAATACCGCGCTGCGCTTTCGCAGCGGTGTCGGTACGCGTTAAGCAGAAGATCCAGTCGGCGTGATGCGCCATGGTGGTCCAGGTTTTTTGACCGTTAATGACGTAACGATCACCCACACGTTCTGCACGCGTTTTTAATGAGGCTAGGTCAGAGCCAGAGCCCGGCTCTGAATAACCCTGACACCACCAGTCTTCTAACCGCAACATGCGCGGCAAGAAATGATCTTTTTGAGCTTGGCTGCCATATTTCATCAGCACGGGGCCAATCATGCTCAGCCCAAACGGGATCAAGCGCGGCGCACCGGCCTTAAACGACTCAATCTCAAAAATCAGACGCTGAACCGGGTTCCAGCCAGTGCCACCGTATTCTTTGGGCCAACTTGGCGCTCCCCAACCGTGATCAGTCAGCGTGTTGTGCCAAAACACAAACTCTTCGCGAGTCACGCGGTGGTGTGCAAACGCTTTCGCGCGCAACGCAGCAGGTAATTTAGCGTGAACAAAATCTTGTACCTCTTGACGAAAGGCGCGCTCTTCGGTGGTCCAGGTCAGATCCATAGGTTTTCTCCTCGATGCGCCATCTTAACGCCCGAATTCAAGCCGAGAATCTCGGATTTTGGAAGACGAGGTTCTAGAAGCCCAAATCCACCTACAATTGCGGCGAAACTATCTAAATACTGTCTGAGGAGACACTCATGAAAACCCTAATTCAAGCCTGCGCACTTTCGATTGTGGCCCTAGGGCTAAGCGCTCCCGCCACAGCCGCCTGGCCAGAAAAGCCGATCACATTGATCGTGCCTGCCGCACCGGGTGGCACCACTGACATTACCGCCCGCCTGCTGAGCGAAAAGCTTGGGGCGGCTTTAGGCACAACGGTTGTCGTTGAAAATCGTGCGGGCGCAGCCGGCATCATCGGCACACAAGCGCTATTGCGCTCGGCGCCTGACGGCTACACCATTGGCTTTGGCAACATTGGCCCAAACGCCATTAACTACAGCCTCTATAAAAATCTGCCCTACAAGTCGACTGACTTTGCGCCAATTACTTTGGTGATTTCAGTGCCAAATATTTTGGTCGTCAATAGCAAGTCACCCTACACCTCGGTGAAAGACTTGGTCGACTCACTTAAGAATGACCCCAAAGGAAACTATTCCTATGGCTCGCCTGGTACTGGCCAATCTCCCCACATGTCATCCGAAATGTTTTCGCAGCGCACTGGGTTGACGCTTACACACGTACCTTACAAGGGAATGGGCCCTGCCGTTGCAGCGCTGCTTGGCGGCCAAGTGACCTTTATCATCGACAACTTACCAAGTTCAATCCCCTTTATTCGCTCTGGGCAGTTTCGCGCATTGGCCATCACGGGCGAGCAGCGGTCACCTCAGTTACCTGAAATCCCCACCATGGCCGAGGCTGGAATCAAAGACATGGTCGTGACCGCTTGGTTTGGTTTCGTTGCACCGGCCGGCACACCCGCTGATGTCGTCAACAAAATCCAACAAGCCACCAAAAAAGTGCTCGAGATGCCTGACATCAAAGAACGCTTTGCCACGATGGGCGGTATTCCCGGTGGCGGCACTCCTGCCGAGTTCGGCGCCTTTATGGATAAAGAGCAAGCCAGCTGGAGAAAAATTGTCGAAGCCGCCAAGCTATCCCTGGATTAAACATGATTAACAAAATCAAGCAGTCGCTTGAAGACGCGATCGAGCCTCTTCAAGACGGCGCTTCGATCATGGTGAGCGGTTTTGGCGAGGCAGGTATCCCCTTTGAGCTTTTGCATGCCGTGCTGGATAAGGGGCTGCGTGACCTCACGATTATCAGCAATAACGCGGGTACCCACGAAGTGGGTATTGCAGCGCTGATCAAGGCCAGACGCGTTCGCAAAATCGTTTGCTCACACCCGCGTCCCGTTAATTCTGAAACCTTTTTAGCCGCCTACCGGGCCGGGCAGGTTGAGCTCGAGTGCATGCCTCAAGGAACGCTCGCCGAACGTCTGCGCGCGGCGGGCGCCGGCTTAGGGCCATTCTTTACCCCCACCGGTTTTGGTACCTTAGTGGCTGAAGGCAAAGAGCAACGCGTGATTGATGGCAAAGGCTACATTCTTGAGCAGCCGCTGCACGGCGACGTGGCTTTGGTGCGAGCCCACCTTGGCGATCGCTGGGGCAACCTAACCTACCGTTGGGCCGCACGCAATTTTGGGCCCGTCATGTGCATGGCTGCCAAATATTCAATCGCTCAGGTGAATCGCGTAGTCAGCTTGGGGGATCTTCCCCCAGAGCAGGTCATGACACCAGGCATTTTTGTTCAAGCCGTTGTGGCGACTGGAGGCGAACGATGAGTAGCACGACCACAAAACAAGTCTCTGAGACCAACGCACAACAGACAACGTACACGCCCCTATCACGCAATGAGATCGCTTACCTCGTAGCACATGATTTTCCGGATGGTGCAGTTGTGAATCTGGGTATCGGCATGCCAACCCTGGTTGCTGATTTTTTACCGGTCGATCGCGAGATTTTGCTGCAAAGTGAAAATGGAATTTTAGGGATGGGGGGTGCCGCGAGCGGTGCCGATATTGATCTAGACATCATTAATGCGAGCCGTACACCGGTGGTCTTGCTACCTGGTGCCTCGATTACCGAGCACACGATTGCCTTCGCGATGATGCGCGGTGGACACCTCGACTACTCGGTACTGGGCGGATTTCAAGTTGCCGAAAATGGCGATCTTGCAAACTGGCTCACGTCTGGGCCCGGCGCGATTGCCGCCATTGGCGGCGCAATGGATTTGGCGGTGGGTGCCCGAGAGGTCATCGTCATGATGGAACACGTCACAAAAGACCAGACACCCAAGCTGCTGCCAGCCTGCACCTATCCGCTCACGGCAGCGGGCGTAGTGAACTATGTTTACACCGACTTAGCCATCATCGATGTCACGCCCAGCGGCTTCGTTGTGCGTGCCATTCTCGAGGGCCTCACAGTAGAAACCCTAGCAAAGAAAACAGGGGCGACCTTCACGATTTCGGATAAGCTAGCTGTGATTCGTCGTAATGCGCAAGGCGATCCAGTGTACAAAGCAGTTTGACAGGCGCACCCGAGGCTGAGCCGTTCTCGGCAACTTTTTAACAAGCCTCACAGATCAAAACAAGGGGACATCACATGCTTAAGATATTCACGATGCAGGGCGCGCGTTGGGCGCTTGGTTTGATCTGGTTGGCGTTGAGCGGTTTGGTGTTGGCGCAAACTAACGCCAATCAACCCATCACCTTGATCATTCCTTATCCGCCTGGTGGAAGCGCAGACATGCTGGCGCGCCCGATGTTGCCCGACTTACAAAAAGTATTGGGCCAAACCATTGTGCTGGATTACAAAGGGGGTGCCGGCGGTACGATCGCCACGAGCGCGCTCGCCCGCGCTAAGCCCGACGGCCAAACGATCATTCTGATACTCACCGCGCACGCGATCAACGACGCGCTTTATCCAAAGCTACCTTATGACACGCGTAAAGATTTTGCGCCTGTTTCGCTGGTGGCAACCTTACCTCTCTTAGTCGCCGCGCCACTCAGCTCGCCCTTCAACACAATCCCTGAGCTGATCGCCTACGCCAAAGCCAACCCAGACAAACTCTCTTATGCCTCTGCAGGCAACGGCAATACCAGCCACCTTTCGGTCGAGTTGTTTAAAACACTGACCGGCACAAAGATGGTTCATATCCCCTACAAAGGAAGCGGCCCTGCCGTGATTGCAATGTTGGGCAATGAAGTGTCATTTATGTTCGACAGTATTTCGACTTCGTATCAACAGGTCAAGGCAGGCAAACTTAAAGCGATTGCAGTCAGCAGCCTTGAGCGCGCTTCGATTTTGCCCAACACACCCACCGTCGCCGAGACCTTGCCCGGTTTTGAGGTAACAGTGTGGTACGGTATTTTGGCACCTGCCGGAACACCCGAAGCGGTCGTCAACAAGCTTAGTCAAGCGTTTGCCCAAGTGGGGGCCGATCCAAAAGTGCGCGCTCAGTTGGCTGAAAGCGGCTATGCGACAGTCGGTTCAACGCCGGCCGCTTTCGGCAAACACATTGACGCCGAGCTCACCAAATGGAGCAAGGCCGTCAAAGACTCGGGCGCAACGATTCAATAGGCCAGTAGAAAAAACTCAGTAAACGACTCAGACACCAAAGAAAAAATACGGCGGGCCTATCTTCATGTCAAAAAAACTTTCGCAACGTGTGCGCACGCTGGCAAGCACCTTCACAGGGGCAGTGCTGCTCGCGACCTGCTTGAGCATGCCTGCCTTCGCGCAAACCAACTGGCCCGAGCGCCCCGTCAAGCTGATTGTGGGCTACCCACCTGGTGGGCCCGTTGATGTCACAGGGCGAACCTTTGCACGTTTCTTGGGTGAACACCTCAAGCAATCAGTGATCGTCGAAAACCGCGCAGGTGCCAGTGGCATGCTGGGCGCAGACGCGACTGCTAAGGCGACGCCAGACGGCTACACGTTGAACTTTATCGCCAGCCCCACGATGACGATCTCTCCGATCGTTCAGCGCACCAAACTCTTTGACCCTCGTCAAGATTTCACCATGGTTGGTTCGGTGGTGAATTACACCAATGTGCTGCTGATTGGGCCGCAAATCCCAGCCAAGACGGTTGCAGAACTCGTCGCGTTTGCCAAAGCGAATCCAGACAAAGTGTCTTTCGGTTCTGCGGGGTTTGGCGGCTCAAACCATTTGTCGGCAGAGTTGTTGGTTCAGTCCACCAATGCAACGATGTTACATGTGCCTTACAAGGGCAACTCGCCTGCCATGATGGATGTCATCAGCGGAAAAATCACCTTTATGTTTGATATCACCAGCACCGGCAAGGTGTTCGTCGATAGTGGGCAGGCGCGTGCGTTAGCCGTCACTTCAAAAGAACGCAATCCGAGCCTGCCCAATGTCCCCACAATGATCGAAGCCGGCATCGCCGATTATGAAGTGGTGGGATGGCTCGCTGTGGCAGGCCCCAAAAATTTGCCCGCTGCGGTCGTGAGCAAACTTTCGAACGCGCTTGAGCTTGCCAAGCGAGACCCAGCTTTTCGTAAGGCCGTCGAAGATGGTGGCTACACGGTTGATCAAGCAAGCCCCAAACAACTTCAGGAACGTATCTTGAGCGAGTATGCCATGTGGGAACGCGTGATCATTAAAGGTAATCTTCAGCAGTAATCGCTCGCTGATTTCAACTCAACACGTAACATGCGTACATGAACACCATCTCAACACTGCAACACCTCTTAGCCCAAACGCGTCTCCCAGTGATTGGTGCGCCAATGTTTTTAGTGTCGGGCACCGACCTTGTGGTGGCCCAATGCACTGCGGGCGTGATTGGCACGTTTCCAACGCTCAACGCAAGGCCTCAAGAAGAATTGCCAACGTGGCTCAACGACATCAAGACACGTTTAGCCGCTTACAAAACGCAGCACCCCTATGCGGTGGTGTCACCGTTTGGTGTGAACCTGATCGTGCATCCCTCCAATCCGCGCTGGGAGGGCGATCTAGAGATTTGCGCACAACACGAAGTGCCACTCTTCATCACGTCGCTGCATGCACCCAACACGGTGGTGGATCGGGTTCACCCTTACGGCGGCATTGTCTTGCACGATGTCACTAATGCACGCCATGCTCGCAAGGCCATCGACGCTGGGGTAGACGGGCTCATTCTGGTCGCAAACGGCGCCGGCGGCCATGCCGGCACGCTCAATCCAATCGCTCTGGTCAACGAGATTCGTAGTTTCTATAGCGGCCCGCTGATTCTTTCGGGGTGCATCTCGCACGGCAAAGACATCCTAGCCGCACGCGCACTGGGCTGCGACTTTGCCTACCTCGGCACTCGGTTTATCCCCACCACCGAATCCATGGCGCCCGATCGTTATCAAAACATGGTGATCGATGCCGATGCCGCTGAAATTCTGTACTCACCCTACTTCACTGGCGTGCCGGGTAACTATCTAAAAGCCAGCATCATTGCAGCGGGTATCGAACCCGAAGACGTCTTGGCCGCCAAAGTGGGTGGCTCGGTGTCGCTCAATAAAGATTTACGCCCCAAAGCCTGGAAAGACATCTGGGGCGCAGGGCAAGGCGTAGGGGCGATCGACACGATTATGTCTGTGCGTGAACTGGTCGACCAACTGATCGCCCAATACGAGCAAGCGAAACGCGACGTATTGCGTTGATTTAATCATCCACTTTGATATTCGCCGAGCGAATAATCTCGCCCCATTTTTTAATTTCGTTTGCTAGAAATACGCGAAATTCTTCGGGGGTGCCGGGTGCAGGCTCGGCGCCTGCGGCCATCAAGGCTTGAGCCGTTTTAGGGTCAGACAAGACCTTCACCATATCGGCATTCAAACGCGTTACCGCAGCGGCAGGAGTACCCGCGGGTGCAACCACACCTGTCCAAGAGTAGGCCTCGTAGTTTGGCAAGCCTGCGCTAGCAATCGTAGGGACCTCAGGAAAAAACACCGAAGGCGTGGGATTACCCACACCCAACGCACGAATTTTGCCGGCTTTGATAAAGGGCAAGGCCGAAGGGCCATCCGCAAACATCAACTGCACCTGACCGCCCACCAAGTCTTGCATCGCAGGCGCACTGCCCTTGTAGGGGATGTGTTGCATGGTGGTGCCCGCCAGGCTGTTAAACAACTCACCGGCCAAATGGGTGCCACCACCCGTACCGGACGAGCTATACGACAGCTTGTTAGGATTGGCTCGTGCGTAGGCAATCAGTTCAGCCACGGTATTGGCCGGCACGCTTGGGTGCACCACCAACACAATCGGAAAACGCGCCGCCAACCCAACCGGCACAAAGTCTTTTTGAATGTCATAGGTCAAATTAGGCTTTAGACTTGGCAGCACCGCGTGATGAATGGCGGCAAAAAAGAAGTTGTAGCCATCTGGGGCAGCTTTGGCTGCTGCCTGCGCGCCCACGATACCGCCCGCGCCAGCCTTGTTTTCGATTGGGGTCGTGACTGACCACAACGCTGCCAAAGGTTGCGCAGTTAAGCGAGCCGTCGTGTCTACAGGGCCTCCAGGTGGAAACGGCACGATAAAGCTCACGCTGCGCTCGGGCCACTTTGCTGGTGCCTGCGCGACCGCTACCGAGAGGTTCGCACCTAGCCCGGCAGTCGCGAGCCCCAAATACATCATGCGTAAAAATAATTGCTTAAACATCGACGTCCTTTTTAATAAGGGTTATCCCTGATCTTTCTGATAGCCTTCTTGGCAAACAGATAGCGTGCCAATATTCCAAAACACTGAAGTCTCGCATTTTAAATACTGAACACCGCCACCCTTAGATTCACTCTACTATGATGGCTATAGAATACCCTGCACAAGGGTTGTTTTTTTTGTGACGCAAGCAGTGTCACGCAATTAGATCGTGGAAACGATTGAACTGGAGAGCATGAGATGAGTGGAATGTTGGCAGGTAAAGTCGCTGTTGTGACGGGTGCAGGCGGCGGAATTGGGCGCGGTATTGCGATGGCCATGGCCATGGCTGGCGCAAAAGTTGTGGTCAACGACATTGGGGCCACCCTCTCAGGCGAAGGCCCTGGCGCCGGCTCAGGCCCCGCTCAACAAGTCACCGACATGATCATTGCAGCCGGTGGTCAGGCAGTGCCAAATACAGACAGCGTTTCAACGCGCGCCAGTGCCAACGGCATCATCGAATCGGCCATCCAGCATTTTGGTCGCATTGATATTGTGGTCAATAACGCCGGTAACTTGCGTGATCGCCTGTTTCATAAAATGAGCGACGAAGAATGGAGCCAAGTGATTGATGTTCACTTAAATGGCACGTTCTTTGTGAGCCGCGCGGCTGCCAACCACTTTCGCGAACAAGAGTCAGGTGCCTTTGTGCACATGACCTCAACCTCTGGTTTGATTGGCAACCTAGGGCAATCCAATTATTCAGCCGCCAAACTAGGTATCGCAGCCTTATCAAAATCGATTGCGCTGGATATGCAGCGTTTTAATGTTCGTTCAAACTGTATCGCGCCTTTCGCCTGGAGCCGTATGACCAGCTCGATTCCGGCCAATACGCCCGAAGAAAAAGCACGCGTCGAAAAATTACAAAAAATGGATGCCAACAAAATTGGCCCCATGGCGGTGTACTTAGCAAGCCCAGCGGCGCAAGACGTCACGGGCCAAATCTTTGGTGTGCGCGCCAACGAAATCATGCTCTTTAGCCAGCCACGTCCAATCCGTTCAGTGCACATGAGCACTGGCTGGACTCCTGAATCGATTGCAGAAATCGCTGCTCCCGCGATGCGCCATCACTTCATGGCCTTGGATCGTTCACCTGACGCCATCGACTGGGATCCAATCTAATCATGGATTATCACAATATCAAAAACTGGAAATTTCCAGAGGTTGATCAGACCTATACCGAGAACGACAGTATTTTGTACGCGCTCGGCATAGGCTTTGGACAAGAGCCCACCAATCCGCAGCAATTGAAGTACGTCTACGAAAAAAATATGCAGACGTTTCCAACAATGGCTGTGGTCTTGGGTTACCCCGGCTTCTGGATGAAAGATCCAAAAGCCGGCGTAAATTGGGTCAAGCTGGTACATGGTGAGCAACGGCTGAAGATTCATAAACCGTTGCCAACGTCTGGGCGTGTGATTGGCCGCGGTCGCATCACGCACGTGATTGACAAAGGTGCTGACAAAGGCGCCTTAGTGTTGTCAGAGCGCACGCTTCAAGATCCAGAAGGTAATTTGTACGTGACGATGAACTCGACAACATTCTGCCGAGGTGATGGTGGTTTGAGTCAAAGCGACGAAACACCCACTGCGCTGCAAGCTACGCCAGACCGCGCACCCGACTTGGTGTGTGAACTGCCCACCTTGCCGCAAGCGGCCTTGATCTATCGCTTATGTGCAGATAACAACCCCTTGCATGCCGATCTAGAAGTTGCCGCAAACGCTGGGTTTCCTCGACCGATTTTGCATGGCCTATGTACCTATGGCGTCGCCGCGCGTGCAATCGTTCAGGCAGCTTGCAACAACGATGCCACGCGCTTGACACAAATGGACACGCGTTTCTCCTCACCGGTGTTTCCGGGTGAAACGCTAGTCTGTGAAATGTGGCGCGAAGGCACCGAGGCAATTAGATTTCGGGCCAAGGTCAAAGAGCGCGACATCATGGTCTTAAGCCATGGTTATGCAGGAATCAAAGCTTAACAGCGCCTTTTATTGAACACGCCCAAAGAGGGCGTGTTCAATAAGGTTTGCATCAGCTAGGTTTGCATCAAGTCGATGTGCACCGACTGGGCGTGTATCAACTCCATCAAGCAACACTCCATGACAAATAGTCCAAGTCACACAGCGGCAAGCGCACCACGACTCGCACCACTAACAGGTATCCGCGTACTCGATTTATCGCGCGTGTTAGCAGGCCCCTTTTGCACGCAAAATTTGGCCGACCTAGGTGCCGATGTCATTAAGGTTGAGCGGCCTAAGCTCGGGGATGACACCCGTGCTTGGGCACCGCCCTATTTAAAAGACGCCGACGGTAACGACACAACCGAAGCGGCCTACTATCTAAGCACCAATCGCAACAAACGCTCGATCGAAATTGACTTGGCAAGCGAGGCGGGTATCAAGCTTGTCAAAGAACTTGCCAAACATTGCGATATTTTGGTCGAGAACTTCAAGGTCGGCGGCTTAAAACAATATGGCCTTGATTACGAAAGTATGAAAGAAGCGTATCCCTCGCTGATCTATTGTTCGATCACAGGCTTTGGTCAGACGGGGCCTTATGCAGAGCGTCCGGGCTACGACTTTATGATCCAGGGGATGGGCGGCCTGATGAGCATCACAGGCGAGCGCGACGACTTACCCGGCGGCGGACCGCAGAAAGCAGGCGTTGCTGTCACCGACATCATCACGGGCATGTATGCCTCTGTTGCGATTTTGGCCGCGATTCAAGAGCGCAATCGTAGCGGCTTAGGTCAGCATCTGGACATCGCCTTGTTAGATTGCCACATCGCCATGCTGGCCAATCAAAACCTTAACTATATGACCTCGGGCGCGACGCCCACGCGTGCAGGCAATGCGCACCAAAACGTGGTGCCCTATCAAGTGTTTAAAACGTCAGATGGCTTCATGATCGTGGCGGTCGGTAACGATTCGCAGTTCAGAGCCTTTTGCAAGGTGCTGGGCATCGCTGACCACGGCACTGATCCAAAGTTTGCCACCAATCATGCCCGTATCGTCAATCGTCTTGAACTCATCGCCTTGCTCGAGCAAATCATGGCGGGCGGTGAACGTGATGACTGGATCGCAAAATTAGAAGCTGTGGGTGTGCCTTGTGGCCCGATTCAAACCATTGATCAGGTCTTTGCGCACCCTCAAGTCATTGCGCGCGACATCTGGAAAAACATCCCTCATCCAACAGGGGGCTCAAGTCCGACCACAGCAAGCCCGATGAATTTCTCGGCAACGCCGGTTCAGTATCGCCGTGCGGCACCAACCTTGGGGCAACACACCGACGAAGTATTGAGCGAAATTCTTGGCATCAAAAAATAGTCTTCTGCATAAAGGCACTGACACCATGACAAAGCCTGAGTCGACGATCGCATACAGCGTGACAGGTGCCGGCGAGAATCTTTTACTCGTACACGGCGGTACCGGCTCACGCAAGCACTGGATACGCAACACAGCAGCGCTTGCTGAACACTACCGTGTTTGGGCAATTGATCTGCCAGGTTTTGGTGAGTCGCTCGACGTGCCTGCAGGCATAGATTCAACGCAATACATCGACTATGTTTACGAGCAGCTTCAAGCGCTTACCTTCACGCATGCACCCTTTTTGCTGGGCGCGTTTTCGTTTGGCTCTGTGGTATCAAGCGGTCTGGCGATTAAGTTTGGCGAGCGCCTCAAAAAAATGAGCATCATCGGGCCCGCGGGCTTCGGTATCAAACGCGCCGTGCCCATCGACACCCGTAGTATGCGAAGCGCAGGTAGCTCGATTGAGGCGCAAAACGAGGTGATGCGCCACAACCTCAAAGCCATCATGCTGTACTACCCAGACTCGATCACCGACGAAATGCTTGCCATGCACCGGGTACACATCAACGAGACACGCTTTGATAGTCGCCCCTTAAGTTTGAGCCCGCTGCTGCTGGCTAACCTCAAACAGGTGAGTTGCCCACTGCAAATTCTGTGGGGTGAACATGATCAGTACGCACACCCGAAGCTTGATGAGCGTATGCAATTGACACAACAAGCTTTGCCTAGCGCACGCCTAGCAAAGATCGCACGTGCCGGGCACTGGGCCCAGTACGAAAATGCTGAGGACACCACTCGGGCAATGTTAGATTTCTTTGACAGCCAGTAGGCGCTCAAAAGTCGGAGTCAATTCAGGCTCTGTTTGAAATACCGAAAAACCTCTGCGCCTTATTCGGGTCGGTGAGTCGATCAGCAAGATTGGCATCCAACCACGGCAAAGCCATCGCAACGTGGCGAGGCGTTTGCTATCGCAAAAGAATACTGCGCGCGATTTGCAGACGCTGCATCTCAGACGTGCCTTCACCAATTCGAAACGCGCGCACATCGCGATAGAACCTTTCAATGGGTAAGTCTGCCATATACCCCGCCCCGCCAAAAATCTGCATGACCTTATCGGCGACACGCCCTGCCATTTCGCTGGCATACAACTTCGCGCGCGAAGCGGCAATGCGAAACTCAACGCTACCCTGATCCCCTAGGTAAGCTGCCTTTTGTGTCAGTAAGCGTGCCGCATCCAACTCGACATCATTATCGGCCAACATAAATTGAATCACCTGATGCTCAGACAACGCAGAGCCGAACGTTTTACGCTGACGTACATGGGGCAACACCAGATCAGTCAGGGCCTGTGCAATACCGACGCATTTACTTGCCACCATCAAGCGATCGTTATTAATGGTCGCCATCATGGTTAAGAAGCCTTCGCTTGGTTGCCCCAGCACGTGGGTGTCAGCAACAAAACAGTCCTCAAGCGCCAACTCTGATAACGGGTGACCATGCCAGCCCATTTTGCGAAAACGCCTGAGGGTCTTCCAACCAGGATTATTTCGCTCAATCACAAACGTTGTGAACCGAGACTTAAGCGGGGCCAGCTTGTCGGTCACAGCGAGCACGATTAAATGATCGGCATGCTCGGCTGCTGAAATAAAGTGCTTGGTGCCATTTAAGCGCCAGCCACCGGGTACTTGCTCAGCGCGCGTGACAACCGCTGACAGATCAGAGCCTGCGGCCGGTTCAGTCAAGGCATAGGCAATGGTGGTTTGACCTTGCATTAAAGGCTTCACAAGCCATTCACGTTGTTCAGCGCTAGCCGCCCGTAACGACCCTGGCAAATGACCAAAGGCCTCAGCCAGAGGCATGGTGGTGTGGCCGAGTGCTTCATCGATGAGGCATTGTGCCTCGATGCTTAAATCAGGTCCGCCCAACGCAGCAGGCATGTTGTAGCCAAACAAGCCTAAAGCGATCACCTCTTGTTTTAACGCACGAATCACCGCCGGATCGATTTCGTCTGCCGCATCAATGCCGGCCTCAAGTGGCGCGAGCCGCTCTTTAATAAAGCGTCGTACCGTGTCTGCGATCAGCTTATTTTCGGTACTCATTTCGAAATTCATGTTTTCTCACAAAAGCCTCGCCCTTTAGGGCAAAGAAGATTTCTGACAGGATGTTGCTGAGCGTCCGATAGCGTGCGCCTGAATCCGTTGGAAGCGCGAGCGCTCTGGTTCACGGCCTGGCTGTTTACCCTAGGATCATTGCACTGTGCCATTTCGCTATATTGATTCATTGTCCTAAAACGGTGTGGCGGCCACTTTTGCGGCGAGATCTCGCAGACGTTATCATAAGCGTAGGGCTTCTAGCACTACGCAAATTTTCACTTCAACACGATAACAAAGGCTCTCTGTGATCTTAGGCGAAATCTTTGAAAGAAATGCTGCGCTCTTTGGCGACGAGACCGCAATTTACTTCAACGATCATGAAGTCACACACGCGACGCTGTTAGCGCGCGCGTATCAACTGGGTAATGCGCTACTATCATTCGGCTTGCGCCGTGAGGACCGCGTTGCGATCCTCGCGCAAAATTGTATCGAAACGCTCGAATTGATCGTAGCCGCCGGGCTCACTGGGATCACCTGCGTTGGGCTCAACTACCGCCTGAGTGCGCGTGAGCAAGTGCATATTCTTCAAGATAGCGTCCCCAGCGTATGGCTCTTTGAGGCGCAATACGCCGAGCGCGTTCAAGAGGTTTGCGCAAGCTTGGCAACTCTGCCCATACTCATCTGTATCGGAACACCAACCCACACGCTGACCACTACTTACCAAGACTACGAAAGGCTCGTCCGACAAGCCGCAG
>Ga0114968_10000922_pt1 | contig 22345 bp, 18 predicted proteins | sample M_130807_EF_Meta_FD_87020 | JGI IMG/M metagenome (GOLD analysis project Ga0114968, IMG submission 87020) | Freshwater microbial communities from Lake Montjoie, Canada to study carbon cycling - M_130807_EF_MetaG | ecosystem: Environmental > Aquatic > Freshwater > Lake | place: Lake Montjoie... | reverse complement strand
TATCCACGTCGTAATGTTTCTCCGCCTTGGCTAATCTTAAGGTACCACCGATACGAGCTACCTCTGAACGCATCCACTCTTGATCTACATTCTGGTATGGTAATTCTTCCATCCTACCGTTCACTCTAATAATTGGGGGTAACCCTACTGAAACGTGGATATCTGATGCTTTCTTTCTGATCGCTTCATCAAATATGTTATAAATATCAGTTAGCCGTTCTTTCTGTTCCGCTTTACTACCTGAATAGCATGATTTAATCAAATCAGTTATCTGCGAGACAGAACATATTACTACATCAAATGTTCCTAACGCCTTTTCTAATCGTTCCATAATCTCGGGTAAATCTTCTACCATCGCTACCGCCGGGTTAGCTCTATCCAAAACTACCGCTCCTAACTCCATAGCTACATTTTGATCAATGTCTGTTAACGTCCCTATATCAATTCTTTTTAGATATTCATACCCGGAGATCTCTCCTTTAAACTCTGCAATTCTTTCAGGAGATAAGCGTGACTCTCTCATTAAACCCTTTTCAATTTCTGGCAAAGTTAAATGATGTCTTGCCTCACCAAGCATGGAAATTAGTTCGACTTCAGTTAGGATACTTTCATTTAATAATTTTTCGAGGAATTTTTCAGCAGTTATCTTTGCTTCATGTGACATATCTATATCATCCCATTTTTCACTATTTTGTCCTTCTTACCCTTGCTGGATTGTGGCTAATTGGATAATTGGAAGATAAAGCACTAGTACCATACCGCCTACGATAGTACCCATTACTACTAGGAGCATAACTTCAATTTTGGCGGAAAGTCCGGCTACTACTGCATCAATATCATTATCGATAATCGCTGCCACGTTGTCTAGCATCTTTGCAATTTCACCCGTTTGCTCACCTGTGGCTACCATTGATCTCAAGCTGCCAGGATAAAGTTCGCGGTAATCGTTCAGCGATACCGCTAAACCACGGCCACTTCTTAATGATTCATCTATTTTTGGTGCAACTGCTTTATGCCAAGCGGAACCCGAGGTTCTGCTGGCAATATCGATAGCTCTAGAAAGCGGCACACCGGAACTAACTCCGCCCGCTAAGGTAGCTGTCCAGCGAAATAATGCATTTTTTTCGTTAAGCGCTCCAAAGACAGGGATCTTAAATAAAATTTTATCTTGAATTCTAGCCCATTTTATATCATTCTCGCGTTGCTTAAAAAATCGTTGAATCATGAACTTGCTAGTAAAAAATATTGCAACTATAATTACTGGTATCATATGAAACTCCCAATCATAGGAGAATAAGGTAATAAGTAGCGTCGCTGCTATTTTCATGATTACTCCACCCATCTTCGCTTCTTTACCAGAGCTCTTTCTTAAGAACTCAGTTCCGAGCCATAACGCTGCTACTAACATTATTCTCATTAACAGATCAACTACAGATTTATCAATTGAGCCGTCCAAGAACCAGAACCATTGGGTTGGCGGTTTGCTCTGCGTTATAGTTTTAGTGAAGGTGAAAGGAGATATATTATTAGATATATCTACTAAAACTTGCGTGGCTGCTGGAAGTGGTTTATTAAACCCTTGATAGATTTTTACGAAGGTTGGTACTAAACCCCACATAATACCAAATACAATACCGCCGATCGCTATACTAACAAACTTTGGGTAAGAAGAGATCGCCTTGATTTTTTTTCTCACCGCTGAACGCTTCTGGATCGTTTTAGAAAGTCTGGCAATCGTCTCTGGCAACGTACCCGATGCCTCTCCTGAGGATACATAAGCACAAAAAACTTCATCGAAAGCATCTGGGAAAAATGCGAGTGCATCTGAAAAAGGTATACCAGCGCTTAATTTTTCCTGAATTTCTTGGCATAATCTTTTCATGATAGGGTCGGTTTCTTCTGAAATAGAACTGAGTGCTTTGGAGATTGGTACGCCAGCATCTAGTAACTCAGCCAATTGGCGAGAAAAAGTAGTCTGTTGTTCCAAATTTAGTTTAAAGGGTTTACGGTTAAGCACGTTCCCTAAATCTAAGTTAAGACCACCTGATTGTACCTCTGATATTTTTAGGGGCACCCAACCATCTTCGGTTAAAGCTTGCGCAATCGCGTCCGCAGAAGGTCCTGCCATCTTTCCTTTCTGGCGAATACCAGTATGGCTAACCGCTGAATAATTAAATTGACGTATACCCCCTAAACCACCAGATGCGCCACTCTGATTACTCTTAAAGATATTGGTAACTGCACCAAAATTAATATCTTTTTTTACTCCTTTACCAGCCATCTACTACTCCCCTTCTTCTACTGAAAGAACTCGTGTTAGTTCAGTAGGGGTAGTATGATACTCTCTTACATGGCGAGCTCCGTCGTCTACAATCGTCATGAAACCTTCATCTCTTGCTTGCTCTAGTAATTTATCGATACTTGCTCGCTTGCTAACTAAATCCTTGAATTTAGTTGATGGAGCTAATACCTCAACCGCAGCAATTCGGCCACGAAATCCTGTATTACCGCAACCACCGCAACCTACTGGAACCCCTACTGTCTCGGGTGGCTCTATCTTAATCATTTTGTAAATACTTAACTCATCACGATTAATCTCTCTTACCGCATGGCATTCATGCAAACGTCTCACCAAACGCTGAGAGATAATTAAGCTAATAGCAGCTTCAGAAAGATACGATGGTAACCCCATGTTGTTAAGTCGATTATAAGTTGCGATCGCCGAGTTGGCGTGGAGTGAGGACAATACTAAGTGACCAGTAATAGCAGCCTGCATAGCTACCTCTGCGGTCTCAGCATCACGAATTTCACCTACTAGAATAACATCAGGGTCTAGACGAAGCATAGAACGTAGCGCTCTCGCAAAGGTAATAGACCTATCACCCAAACCGTGGCGAATTTCGGTCTGGCCAATATTTGGAAAACGATACTCAATCGGATCTTCTACAGTTAATACGTTCTTCTCCAGCGCATTAACCTCTCGTAGCATAGCGTACAAACTTGTAGTCTTACCCGACCCCGTAGGACCTACCGCAAGAATTGTTCCCTGGGCTGAACCCATCTTATCTCTAATTTGCTGTAAATGGCTCATAGAGAAACCCATCTCATCTAGTCTTACTCGCATATTCTCTGAATCCAGTAGACGAATAACACAAGTAGGTCCATTCGTTTGTGGCAGTACAGCAACACGAGCATCGATAGGTCTTCCAGCAGCAAAGAAGCTGAAGGTACCATCTTGAGGGGTGATAAAGTTTGTTGGATCCATCGTTGAACATCTTGTTAATAGCGCGGCAATTACTTCTGTCCCTCTTAAGGATGAGGATGTATTTTGTTGTTTCAAGATACCATCAATTCTAAATCTTAGTAGTACCGTCTTATCCTGGTTATACATAAAGTGAACGTCCGATGCGCCCTGGGCTACAGCGTTTGAAAGGGTCACATCGATCCATTCTTGCATTGGTGACTTATTTTGTACATACTCTCTTGGTGGATTTACTTGATTATTCTGTTGAGTAATTGCAGAGCCAGTGCTAACTTCTGGAGCAGCTTGGTAAAGTGCTAATTTATTTTGAATTTGATTCTTACTACCTAAAACTAAGGAAAATCCCTGTTTATACTTTCGACGCAGGTAGTCAGTCAACTCTACTGGGTTAGGGTTTGCTGTTACAATTACTACTTTGCCAGCTTTGGACATCATAGGTATTGCTGAGAAGCGAGATAAAATATCCATCTCTGCATCTTTTACTAACTCCGGACTAAACTCATACTCCATTTGTGTAGCGTAGAGATCCACATATTTTGTTCCAATTGATTTAGCAATCGCTTTTAGCGCAACTGATTCTTGAACTGCCTCCATAAATAATTGTTCTAGGGGAAGTTTCTGAGCGCGGGACTTATCTATCAGCCTCCTAGCTAAAGTAGGGGACATCACCTTGTGTTCTAACGTTAGAAGTGCTACCGCTCTTTCTACATCTGTAATTTGAATCATATCTTTACTATCCCCTTTGTCTTATTTAGTCCAATTGTTTATCAAATTAAAATCGGTTTTGTTGAGGTTGCTCCCCTGCCAGCAACTTCGCTTGTATAAGTATTAACATCATTACTGCTACAATTGCTACCCTTGGCCTTAAAAATCCATAATAGCGCTGCATTACTGCCCGTTGGGTCAAAATCCTTCCTAAGGTAGTAACAACCGATCTTTGTATATACCGCCCCCACAATAATATTTCCACTAATTGAGTAATTAATGTATTTTGAGGAGTTACTACCTGTTAACCCATATTCGCTAATCTTATCCTTAGAAATAATATCGCTCGAAGTTGGCATGGTGCCGTAGGTCATATAGTAGTTATCAACAATATCAGACATTTTCTGTAAAGCTGATTTTCCCTCAAATTCATTGTTATCTGGATTTTTATTTATTGTAGCAAAAGCTGTTACCGTCACCATAACAATAATAGCTACCACCACAATCGCTTCGGTGAGGGAGAAACCTTTTTTATTTCTCATCTTTTAATTAGCCGCCACAATCGTTATCTTACTGTTGGTTAGTTTAGCTGCTAGCGCTACATTTAATCCCCCGCCACCTAACGCCGCTTGGAGTTGATGCTTTGGTACCTCTACCGTTGCTACTCCATCTACCAAGGATACTTTGTTAACTTTTACTCCGAGGCTATTAGCAATAAATATCTCTAACTCTGGGTGGTAAGGAACGATATCTACTCGCTCCCCATTAAGTTGTTCAATTAAGTATTTAATCCTATTAGCCGCCTTACCCACAAATGCCCCTACTGGATCTAGGTTCATTACAGTGCTCCCAACCGCCACCTTGGAGCGAATGCCCACTCTTCTCACTACTCCAAACTCCCTAACCACTCCGCTCCTAAACTCTGGTGCAATACCTGCTATGATGCTAATAATTAAGTTTGGATGAGAAACACTCAGTACTGGATACTCCCCAGCTTGTAATTGCAAGAAAGTGTAACTTTCCCCAACCTTAAATTTTTTATTAGGGTAGAACTCGGTAATTGAAATACTCCCTTTTCTCCCATCCAGTAATCTAATCTCTGCACGATCATGGGTAAAGTTTTCAATACTTCCTGTTAAGGAGACAAACCCTATCTCTGGATTCAATAACTTTATGGCCTCATCCTCTAAGTCCACAATGCTTGAGATAATCTTTTCATTCATTTTTGCCTCCATAGTGTATCTTCCTAATATCGGCACATTATAGCTACTTACTACTTTGGGATTTCTCTCTAAAACTCAACACGCTTTAAATATTTCATTTATAATTATGCCTTCTGTCTGACTTCTTTCTGACTTCTTTCTTACTTTTCTATTAAATCGTTCTTACTTTTCTATTAATTTACTTTTAATACTCTATTTGAATCACCATCAAGAATTAATAATTATCAATAGCTAGTAATAAACTAAAAAAGAAGTATTTCTGCTATAATTCACCGCTAAATATCTAGTTTAAAACATTTAAAACGCTTTATACTTTAATTAGATTAATTTATGAAATTATTTATTTTTATTATTATCAATACTTCTTAGCTCCAAATAAGCGTGATTTCTTAGGTCTCAATTAACGAGATTTCTTAGGTCTAAATATTAGCTTCTTTAGTAATTTCATATATTAAATAAAGTAATTTTTACTCATTTACCAAAATCAAAATTATTGCAATTAAATTTTTGATTGGAAATCTAATCTTTTACTACAATATCTATCTACTATGGTTGAGAGTTTAGATATTTTTCAAAGTGAACTTAAAAATGAGTTACTCTTTCAATTAGCCATGCTTTCAGAAAGCGAAACTCTTATTTTAAAAATTAGTAAAATCCCATTGCACACTGAAGAATCTCAAGCTTTAATTATTAAACTTTTAGGACGCAACTACCTTAGCATCCCTTCTCAAACACCACTTTCAGTAGTCATGGGTCTCGATACAAACTATATTCAAAATTGGCGAGAAATCGTCACCCCTCTTCCTAACTCATTATTTATGGTTATGCAGAGTATTTTTAACTTCTTTTCCTACGACAATACTAATCTAACGTTTCTTAATTCGCTGGAAAAATATATTGAGTTTAGGCTTTCGCTCGCTAACTGAGCAAAGAAGAATTTTAATCAATTTTTGTTATTTTAAAGTTTCAAAAATAATAAAAAGAATTGATAAATAAAATTAATAATATATTATTTTAAATTAATTATATATGCTGATTAAATTATAGTGTGTATAAAGCATTGACGTATCTTATGAACTATCCTAGGCGATTGCTTTGCTTACTACTAAAAATACTTGCCCTGCTTCCTGCACCACTTCTTCGATTCTGAACAATTGATTATTTAGTTGGCTCCCAATCCTAACTATAGAACCAATAATAAAATTTTGATTATTTAAGGGGTCAATTATAATTTTGTATTTACCATTTTCATAGTCAAATAAGTTTTCTAAATCAGCGGTTAAATTTATCTTTAACATTAACTAATACTCCCTAAAGTGGTCGGATCCAATCTCTTAGCATAATCTGAGTACCAATATAGATTTGGGGCACTAAGTAGTGGAGCGGTATTATTTTTAGTGATACTAGAGGTATCTACCTTCCAATTACTACTTATGTTTCCGCTTGCGGTAAGATTTAGATTAATCGCACCATAGTAGCCATTTAGTAAAGTACCACTATTTTTATTGCTATTGACATTAGAGGCTGGGTAACTACGGAAGGCGGTAGTATTAGTTCGCCCAATTACAAATAGCGATAAATCTAAGTTCAATAAATAGCTACTACTATTTGGTCTAGACCAATATGGTAACACTACATCTCCTGAAACTATAGCGCCTACTTTTTTATTGTTTACACTATTTACTGGTCCACCTAGATATAGATCTACCGGATCACTAGAGGAGCCTACCACTAAGGTGAAAGGGGTTTTAACCTCGACCCCATCCGAACTTCCAGACCATTTAGTGCAACTACCAGAAGTTGATAGAAAACCTGTTCCCACCCCACTTACTCCTGTGGCATTACATAACCCTAACTGGGTATTAATGGTGCTTCCTACCAGCCCTGAAGCAGGGTAACGAAAACTACCTAATTTGGTCCAATAATTAACTGCTCCAAAATGCGTTCCTGCGGTTACTTGAGCGATTGCATCTGTCGTGCAACTACTACTACACGAACTACCTAAGTTTACCGGTGCAGTATCGGGATCAAACTCTGAATTACTGGTGTAAATATCGAGTAACCCACTATTTGCCTCAGGCAGTACTAAAGTAGCTTTTGCTGTTGCTGGGACAGTTATAAGAGTGCCCCCACTACTAATTAGGCTCTGTCCTGGGTTGATACATAGTGTACTTACGAAGGTTCCTTGTCCTAAGACTAGATTAACTGGGTTAACCGAGTTATCACTAGGACAGGCAATATTGTAGAGTGAATTATTTAACCCTCTTAATGAATCCTTGGTATATTTGACCTTTCCCAGTAGTGCAATGTCATATACCTTAGGAGTACTACCAGGGGTACTAGAAGCATACCTTGCATTACTATTACTAGGAGTAGGAGAGATAGCACCTTCACTTTTTATAAATGCCCCGGTAATTGTTGGCGTGCTTGACAAGGTAATATTACCTTGGCTGTAGATATTAGTATCAAGGGTAGCGCTATAACTTCCCCCTTGTAAATTAGCTAAATTTAAATCCCCACCAGAGTATATTCCAGCTCTCGCTCTTCCTCCGGGTATTAATACATCCTCCGTGCCATAGTTGATTCCTTTATCGCTATACTTAATCCTTACTACAATAGAACCTACAGGATAAGTGTCGCTTAAATTATTATAGGGAATTAACTGTACTTTTATCGAACTATTGCTAGCCGCATAACTCCAGCCCGTTCCACAATAACTTGGCCAAACCTGACCAGCGCTAATTTCGTTACCCGTTACGCCACAGGTTCTTTTGCTCTCTTCTGGGAGTACATAGTTAAAAAGATAGTAAGGATCGCCCTCTAATCGAGCAATTACTTTAGCCCTGGTATCTTTTACTTCAGAGACCGCTGAATCTAGATTAAACCGTTCATATTCACTACTCATGGCGGATAAAATAAACTTGATTGTAAAGGTAGCGATAGTTGCGGCAATTACTGCTACTAGCACAGTGATTAAAAGAGTGGCCGCTTTATGCTGTGCTTTTTTAGCGTAACGAGAATTGGGGTGAAGATGTTTCGCAAACATAGTTTCTATCGTCATACAAACATCTCATCTGGCATACATCTCAAAGATCGTTTTAACAATAAGCGGGGTTTCTCTTTAATTGAGTTAGCCATTTCACTTGGTATTTTTATGCTCGCATCTGCTGCTATCACTATAGCCATTGGTAATGCTGGTGTTGCCGGTGGTGAGATTAGATTACAGAAAAATGTAAAGTATCAAGTACAAAGTCTAGCTACCCAAATCTCTCAAGCAGATTATTCGACATTAATTACCAATACCTTTACTAGACCCTCTGCTTGTGCTGACGATGAACTAAAATCATGTATAACTTTAAATGGGCAGTCCTTTGTCGTCTCCTGGGAATTAACTTCAGGTACTGATGTTAATAGTGTTTTAATTGATGCTCCAGGCACCATCAAAATTGCTGGCTCCTTAACTTTAGCCTCTGGGAAGACGATTACCGCCTTTGCCACCGCTCGTGCGCCTGCGGGAAATTGGTCCGCCTCAGATTACTCAGCTGTCAGAGTATCAATCTCCAATCCCGCTGGCTACTCAGGACCTATCTATCTTTATTCGGCTAAAAATGGTGTCGCTACTGTGATTGCAGCTAGTAATCCTATCGGCACTTCCAAGAAAGTAGTATTACGCTACATTACCAATAATTGTGGGCCCTGCCGTTTGTCCCTCACCGCTACTGGAAGTAATCTACTCGACACCTATATGCTGGACCAAGCTACCAGTAGTACCTTCGGCTACACACTAAGTACTGGAACAGGTTTAAATGATACCAATGCTGTCATTAGAAACGCTACTAAAGTTACCTTGAATCTCTGGGCTCATAATACTGATGGGACCTACCTCCCACCCGCATCTTCTACCGGAGGAAGTATCTGTCTCTACCTCTCTTACACAGAGGGTGATACCACCTACAAAATTCCTGGTTGCAACTCCACTAGTAATCCTTCTCAAATAACTTATCAAAGTATCAACTTACAAACAGGCATCACTAATGGAAACTATATTACAGGTATACCCGCTGGGGTGCCGCTTACTTTCTCTACTGATGGAGTAACTGCCGGCTCTACCTGTATTGATCCGAGTACATACGGGGCTGGCTCTTTCTCCTCTACATATTACAATGGTTCTTCCTTTACCTCTGGGGTGGAATGTACCTCCTGGACCTGGGGCTATCCAAAATGGTTGAATACCGCTGGGCCACTCTACTCTAGTACCGGAAGTAAAACTTTTGAAAATGGAACTTATACTACCCCTGCTACTTCCACTGATGTTGAACTTGGCGTTACTTGGGATACTAGTATCAGCGCCCCTGCTGCCGGTGTCTCTTCAGGTGACACGCTCTGGGGTAAACCTAGAACTAAGAGAAGTACTATAACCAGTTTAACCGCAGAGCAACTAGCCTCCTCTGACTCATCCTGCGGTGGATCTTTTTGTAACTCCGCCGTAAACTATCTTCCTTATCCCACAACTGGTCGTTTTGCTACTCCCCTCGGACCTCAATGGGGTGTTGTTTACTCAGGTAATGGTTCTTTATCAATTGCAATTACCGATAATGATTTCTCCTCATCCTACCCTATCTCCGCTACTCTAGCTTCCCAAACTACTAGTGGTTCTCTCTATCAAGACTTAGCCCGTACTACTCTCTACACCGCTGGGTCAACCTTACTCTCTGGTTGCACTACTCTGCCCTGCAACATCACCCTTTACTACTCTAACCTCTCTGCACTCGACCACTTTAATCTAACCTTAACACAAAACGGTAGTAGTCGCACTTATAATATTGGTATCGCTCCCAGTTCAGGCTCCATTTGGGGTGTAGTTCCCTCTAGTGTTACTCTAAGTCAGAAGCAAAATAGTAGTAAATATTATTTACTCAATAGTTATAATTTTAGTGGTGCTTTAACGGGCGGGGTAAGTTTTACTACTTCTACCTCAGGAGTGCAGATTACCGCACCAGCGGCCACTGTCTCCGCTTCAACCAACGCTACTGGAATCTGTCCTACCCTTCTAACCGGCCAGGCCTGTATTGAGGTCGTAGCTTTAGCGACCACTCTACCTAATACCTACTCTATAAATAACTATACCTCTAACGGTATCTACTCGGCCCTAGTTAACTCTATAGTCTCGCAAAAACCTGCTTCTCTAGCGGTAATCTCAGCCTCCAGCGGTAACCAAGGAGATACGATAACTATTATTGGTGAGATCAAAGATGCTAATGCCACCGCTATTACTAGCGCACCAATTTTCCTCTCTCAAGTATACTCGGGTAGCGGTACCTGGACCCCAGGAGTTAAACCCTCGGTTGTAAGTTGTTCTACGGCAAGTAATGGTCGTTGTACCTTAACACTCTCCCTACAAAAAGGCGCTCCTAGTGGTACCTACAACTTCACGCTTACCTCTGGAGCGCTTAGCGCTTCAAGTACTTTTACCGTCGCTAAAGTGGCCGATCGCATCTCTATTAACTCCGCCGAAGTCGGGCAATCTTCGTCGGTGGCAGTACCGCTTCATGTCTATGATGCAAGTGGCGTTGGGGTCTCAGGTATTACTCCCACTATTAGTAATGTATCTGGATTCACCACCTCTTTCTCTGGCGCCACTGATGGCAATGGTTTAACCACACTAAATCTTGCAGCTACTGCCAGCGCTACAGTGGGACGACATGATTTCACCATTACCGCCGGTTCTATCACGCAAACCTTAAGAGTAAATGTGACTTGCGTGGCCAAGGGCATCTCAACCTTAACCCCTACAGTCTCTCAAGGAGCTAACTCTCAGCTTACCTTCTACGCTCTGGATGCTAATGGTGATCACTGTCCTTATGCTGAACTTACTATTAATAACTCAACAACTTTGCTTATCTCTAAAAATTTGCAAGCTGATAAAAATGGTCTGATTAAGACCAATATTACCGCACCCCTCTCAACTGGTACTGGAATCTACTCCTTAACATTTTTAAATGATGTGCCTAATACAATTGCAACTCTTAACGTAGTAGTAAATGTTGGACTTAGCTATCTCTCTCCTCAGAAGATTATCGCTAAGGGTTCCTCTCAAGTTATTACCTTTGACGTGCGTGACTCGGTCGGTGGCTTAATTGCTAACCTTCCCTTCACCGTTAAATCGCTCACTCCTGAAATGACTATCACTGGGGCAATTAATGGTATCTACTCTTCAACCTCTGCCTCTTCAGGTTACATAACATTAACTTTAAATACCCCCTCTAACATTAACTCAGGTTACTATGATTTAATGTTCACCATCAATGGCAAAAACTATCAAGTATCGGTGGCGGTGCGCTAATGTTTTACTTAATTAATCACAGACGTAGAAAGAAAAAAGCATTCTCCCTGGTAGAGTTAGTTGTGGTAGTCTTGATTTCTGCTATCTTTATTGGGGTCATCATTAAATGGCTCTTTGCCGTCTCCTCAGTTGTAGGCGCTAATATCAAGGCCGGTGTAAATACCCAAGTCGTGGTAGCAGTGGATAAACTGGAAGATGATTTAAGACGTTCGCAAAATTGTTTAGATCGAGGTAATGACTCTGTCCTTAGAAGTATGAATGATGATCCTTACACTCTTAATTTTTACACCAACCCTTCTAACGCTGTCCGTCCCTCCATCGTCTCTTGGAGAATTTATGAAGGTAAACTTCAAAGAGCTATAAAGACTCTGGACGGTAACTGTCTAGCTTCTTCCTCTTTTGTGGATGGGGATTACATTACCATGACTAATAACGTTGATACAACTAACTCCTATATTGCGCCTTTAAATACTAATACTGGTCTACCCGCTACCACCCCCGAGCTTTATCCTGATGCTTGCAACTATCTTAGCGATACCGGTTGTGGTGTTAAGTACTTTACCATCCATCTGGTTATTAGTACTAATACCATTAGTTATTTTGACCGTACCGTTGGCTTTAACTCTTAGTTACCCTGCTCACTCTCTAGTATATATTAGGTATGCATTATTAAGCTAGCCAATTTACATAATCTTAAACTAACCCAATACCGTCTTGCCTATTGCTCTTTCGCTAACCAGTTAATTTATTAACAATTAAAAACTAGCTTTACAAACAAAAAAGGGCTAACGATAAACGTTAACCCTTTTTTGTTATACTATTATCAACCTGTAAGGTCTCCATCACTTGACCCACCGATTGAATTTTTAATGCTTGTAAGCAATGTTGAGATTTGGCCTCTAAATAATATTGAGACACCAGCGAATAGCCCAACTGCTAATAAAGCAAGTAGTGCGTACTCTAGTAGGTTTACTCCTTTTGCATTTACTACATACCGGTTGACTAGAGCGCTCTTAACTCTACCGGCACCTATCTTAGCCTTAACTACGGTACTTAGTAACATAATTTATTCTCCATCTTGATACTAAAAGATTCAACGAACCTTTTTTAATTATCGGAACATAATTAACTAATATTTTCCCATTATTAAATATTTTGTCAAAGATACTTATCTTTTATAAGTATTATTATCCCTCCAAAACTCTTCTCTCAGCGTCGATGCAGTAGCCATTACCACCTCTTAGCATTAATATCTGACGCCTTTCTACCTACTCCAAGGCTCATAAAAGCTTTTTGGGTTAGTTTTTATAGCCTCAAAACTCTTTAGTTCTGACTACTTCTACCTATCTTAGGTACTATCGGCTAGGCTTTAGCTATCTACTACTCTCCTCTACCCGAAATAGGCTAATAATTTAAAGCGTCCATTACCTCATTCCTACTTTGGCGAAAGATTTATCGCCTAGAGCTTCTGGGTTTTTTCAAATTAAACTCATCAGCTAGCCTTTTATTTCAACTTTATCTTGCTTTCTTTGCCAGTCTTAATTTACAATCCATGAGCTAGATCTCTGCCCAATATCCACTAAAATTCTAGGATTTACCCCAAACTGTGCTCTAAATCACAGCTTTGGAGGCTAAATAACCCTTAAAACCTCATGTTTATATGTAAATATGTCGACTTTGCGCATATTACTATCATGAAAAACATACGTGGAGATAAGTATCTGCTTTTAGATATGGCCTCTTTACAATACCAACGCTCTGCAGACCTGACACAATTTTTTGTGACCCTCTCCGACAACTCCCCCCTCCTTACCATAGAGGTTGAGGCTTCAGTCTCAGACCCTGAGGCAGTATTTTTGGCTTTAGAGGAACTATTGGCCAAGACCTTCTTAAAATTGGAAACCGGTATCTATCCTGTGGCGTTATATAACCCTAACTCTTATCAAGTGGCCATTAACCCCACTCCAAACACTTTAATATTTTCTAATAATGAGCCCTTAATTCTTAATCCCCTCGGTTCTATTATTGATTTAGGTTCCGGCTACATTCTCCACGATGAAGAACGTATACCCGCAATTACACCACAATATCAGAGCGTTCTAGCAAACATCTTAGCTCAACAATAATTTCTATTTACCTTAACATTTTTTTCTAAACATATTCCTACTATACTAAATTGGTAAAATGGTTACCTTAATATAAAATTATTATACATATGGTTTAGCAACCAGACTTTCCTGACTCTACTTTATAAAATATCATTCATCAGGTTAATAACCTATATGTTTTAATTCATTGATTTGATAATAGTAGTGCATGACTGATAACAAACCAAATAATAATAAAGAGAATCGTTTTCCTAATTTAAATAATAAGACTCGTAAGAATATTGTTCTTGTTTTAGGAATCTTATTCATCTACTTAACTTTCTCCACTATGAATGCCAAACCTGAACCCAAAGAGGTTAGCCTATCGACCTTTCTAACTCAATTAAAGAAAGGTGATGTAGATAAGGTATTAATGAATGATGACCAACACCGCGTTATGGTAGAATTGAAAGATAAGTCGCTAGAGCAAGTTGGCTATCCAGTAACTTATGGCAAGGAACTTTCCACTCTCCTTGCTGCTAATAAGAGTATTGACTTCAAGGGCAGTATCAATAGACCACAATCATTCATTACTGGCTTTTTGGGAACCTTTGCCCCTACTATACTTATTATTGGTTTCCTACTTTTCCTCATGCGTAAAGGCGGTGGTATGGGAATTGCTAATTTAAGCAGTAAAAAATCATCACCAGTTGAGGTACCTACTACACGCTTTAAAGATATTGCTGGCGTCGATGAATGCGTAGACGAATTAAAAGAAGTTGTAGCGCTACTTAAAGATCCATCCAAATTTACTTCTACAGGCGCTAAACTCCCTAGAGGTTACCTACTAGTAGGTCCTCCTGGTACGGGTAAGACCATGCTCGCTCGCGCTGTTGCTGGTGAAGCTGGAGTGCCTTTCTACTCTATTTCAGGTTCGGACTTTGTGGAAATATTTGTAGGCGCAGGTGCAAAAAGAGTTCGTGAAATCTTTGATAAAGCTAAGTTGAACCAGCAAGCCATTGTATTTATTGATGAAATAGATGCTATTGGTCGTTCTCGAGGGGGCTCATTTGGGGCTGCTAACGATGAGAGAGAGAATACTTTAAACCAACTCCTTGTGGAGATGGATGGTTTTGCTACCTCCGGCGTTATTATGATCGCTGCTACTAACCGCCCTGATATTTTAGATGAGGCTCTAACTAGAGCTGGACGTTTTGACCGTAAGATTCAAGTACCTGTACCTGATCGCGGAGGACGTGAAGCAATCTTTAAGATCCATACTCAAGGAAAACCCCTGGCCTCAAATATTGATTTTGCAGCTTTAGCAAAAAGATCGCCTGGTTTAACCGGTGCGGATATTGCTAACCTAGTTAACGAAGCTGCGCTAGAAGCAGCACGTCGTGGTTCTTCCCAGTTGGAAGAGGTAGACTTTGCTCAAGCGCTAGCCACTACCTCCCTCGGACGAGAACGAAAGTCGGCGGTGGTTACCGATAGAGACCGTGAGATTGTCGCTTGGCACGAAGCCGGACATACTATCTGTGCTCTACTGCAAAAAGATACTGATGACCCTGTCTCGGTTTCTATTATTCCTCGTGGTGCAGCCGGTGGTGTAACTTGGCTTGGAGGCAGTGAGGATCAGTTTATGACTAAAACTCAAGCTTTTGCCCGACTAGTTGTCTCTATGGGTGGTCGTGCCGCTGAAGAACTGTTACTCAATGGTGATTTTACTCAAGGCGCTCATGGCGATCTTCAAGGTGCTACCGGGTTAGCAACCGTCATGGTTACCAAATACGGTATGGGCAAGAAAATGGTCTCAGTTGAGACCGAGCAAATGTTCCCACCTAATGCCGCTGAAATTAATGATGAAGTGGCTGAACTTATTACTAAAGCGCTAGTTGAAGCTAGAAAGATTGTTAAGAGCAATAAGCGTCTTCTTGTAAATATTGTTGAAGAGTTGCAAGATAAAGAAACACTTACTCATGCTGACATCTTGGCCATCGAAAAGAAGCTAAAGGTAGTTAAGAGAAAAACTTCTTAGTTTTCTTCAAAATTCGCTTAGCTCCATTGGAATTAACCCGCCCAACATTTTCTTTATCAGTCAAGTTGGGCGGGTTAACTATTGCTGCATGGCGAGGGGTCATCTCATTACTGGCTTTAGATTTTTTAAGTTTCTCATGTTTTATCATTGAACTTTTCAATACATCATATTTATAGTAAGCAATCACTTCGGCATTGCGATAGATTAATATTATAGGTTCGCTATACCCTTTACTTACTATTACTCGGAATAATAACTCCCCCATAGCTCCCCCTATTGCCGGTAGATGAGGGGCAAAATAGGTTATTGCTCCTTCCATTACACTCTCTCCGTTTCCGGGCGGTATATTTGACGGCGAAAGAATGGTGCAATGTTGGCCTTCGATAGGAATCTCTACGATGTAATCTAACTCTCCGAGTATAATATATCCTTTAATCTTGAAAGGTAAGTGACCAGCCGTTATAATTCCTCGCACTGTTCGAGGTTCATTATTTACTACTAGATAGTCACCTAATCTCAACTCTTCAAAAACCATGTTTTTCATATACCTTATACTATCATGGTAAATCTTTATTATAAAGTATCTGTTTTTATAGTTGTTAGTACCGAAAATGAAATTATGGCTAAGAAGAGGAAGTTCCCCATTCACAATGATGAGAGTACTCTTTCTCTTCCTTTTCCGCTTGACGAGCTAGAGAATTATTTAAGACTGGATTTAAAAAATTTAACCTTAGAGGGCGATGAATTAGTATACTTTATCATTAGGGCCACAAACACCGCTAAGCAAGTTCGCGAGCTACGGAGTGCGGTGGATTTGGAGATAAAGCGTCGGAGCATTTTAACATCTCAAAAACAAGTCGCCTCAATCGACCCCTTGGAGGCAGCGAAATTCTTAACCCGAGAACAACAAATGAAACTACTCGATCAAATTAGCCGTGACCAGGTACTTTATATAGAGAGACAAAAAGAAAAATGGGCAATATTTGCTTCCGAGTTAGCAAACCTACAGTCTTCACTAGCACAAGGTGACGTCCAAACCGCCCAGAGAATTGTCGCCTACTTAGCGGGACCTAATGAGTAGCGGTCTACCAGTCATACGAGATGTCAGGCTTTCTAAGCTGATGTTGCGTGAACCCTTAAGGGCATCTTCTTGTTCAGAATACGCTAAAATTACTGGAATTCCAATTACCGCTATTCTCTCTATGTTAGAAATATATATTCATAACGAAGATATTATCTTGGAACCTACCCGAGATGATCTCTACCTAAGAATTAATAATTGCTTGGGAAAATGCCATCACCACCACAATTATTTCCCTCCTAACATTTGGACATTAATTCGAGGTAATAATTCTCTCGAAGATGCTGAAAGGTATTATAATATTTTCAAAACTTTAAAATTTATGGGATGGCAAGTTGAAGGCAATAATAAAAAAATCCCTACTGATCGTAATCATCAGCGCCCCCTCTTTGGCTTAACTATTCATAATCTAACCATTCCGCTAGTAATCTTTCCCCCGTACCAAGAATTAGCGCAACGGGATGGGATCCTATCCAAATTTCTAAAAATCAATAATAATTTAGTAGCACTCCTGATACCTGAAGATACCCTAGAAAAATATATCGCTCATATTAGAGCCTGGATGAAAAACAATAATATCGCTGATTTTGATATCCTGCTCCTTGAAGCCCCGAGTTTTAATCCAATTATTATTTCTACCACCGACGGCTCTCTTGAACCCAGAATGGTGGCTATCACAAACTTACCAGAACGCTATACCTAGAAATAATCCACGCAAAAAAATAGGCGCCGGTTTCCCGGCGCCTATTACTTAAGCTACTTTCCCGACTAGATCTTGATCGTCGAGTGAAGAACCATACTCTGCATCAACCTTAGCTGGAATTCCTGGAAGTAACTCTTCCATGGCCTCTTCCATAAGTTTCTTCTGCATCGTTGCTAGTTCTTTTGCATCTTCTGCCTTACATTCACCAGAGATAGAGTCATGTACCGTCTGTACCCAGAGTAGATCAGGGTAGTTTTTGGCCATAAGATTTAATTTGGAGAATGCTAGCTCTGCTATATCCGCAACCGACCCTTGGATAGGATGGTTTCTGAAAGCGCCGATTTGTTTCTGAATAGAATCAGCTAACGCCATATCCAATAAGAACTTGGCAGCTTTTGCACCCATGACATCACAGGTATCTTTAACATATTTAATCTTTAAAGGTTTCTTATTTTCGAAGGCCTTTACTGATTGTTTACGTTCTTCAATCTGAGCTTTACGGATTTTCTCTCGAAGTGATTTACTATCTTCGTTGGCAGTTTTGCTAGTTCGTTGTACTCCCTTAGGTAAAGCGATTCCGTGGAGTTCTGCCCACGCATCTCTTACCTTAGCAGCTTCTGGCTTATTGGTTGTAGCAGCAATTAACATCGCTACTGTAACTACTCCAGAAAACTTATCAGAAGTATCACTGCCCGATGAGCCATTTGCGCCCTCTGTGCGTTCAAATCCGTTATCCATTGGTATAGTAAATAATCTTCTTCTACCAGAGATTGTGCGAGATTCAAAAGCTACCGGATCGCCATTAGGTCTAAGTACTACTGGAGCATCATAACGGAACGCCCAATCAATATCCTCATAAAGTTTAGTTAAGATTAGAGGGTCGACTTGCGACTCTTCTTCCTCAAATAAACTTTTTCCTTTACCAGTTTCATTGACATAATCAACGAGTTCGCTAGCTAGTGGATATCGCTTAAACTTCTTTTTGTAACCGCGACGTTTGCCGTCAAATGTTACAAAGAGGTCTAGGAGTTTAAAGGAAAGTTCCCAATCAACTTCTCCTGGGTTCTTACTAAAGTTCTCTACGAATTTATCACGATTCTTTAAGTACAAACTAACCTTTGGGTTAGCTTGATAATATTTATCAATCGTAGATTTCGCTTCAAATACTGTAGTAGGTACGCCGGAGTTAGTTAGGGTTCTTGCTAAAAGAGTAGCCCCCATATTGTAAGGCATGCCAAAGTTGGTCGCCTTTACACGGGTTCTAGTTGCTTTCGCCTTCTTAGGATCAACTTTTTTTAGTTCTTCCATATCGATATTAAACATATTCTTTGCTGTTAAATCGTGCAAATCAATGTTATTTCGAAAAGCTTCCAACCAACTCTCTTCCTGTGCTAAGTAGCCCAAGACTCTAAGTTCCGCTTGTGAATAATCCGCTGTGATCATTAATCGGCCATCAGGGGCTTTCATAAATGCTTTGAGCGTACCAGGTAAGTTCTGTCCATTTGGTGAATGGGAGCTTAACCTTCCGGTAGATGTTCTACATTGCATATAGCGTGAACGAATACGGCCGTCGAAATAGAATTTACTTAAAGCATTCACCCCAAATGTTTGTGCTAATTTGGCTGGTTTACGATAAGTTAGTACTAGATCAGCGAGAGTGGAACCTGCTGCTTTTAATTCAGTTAGTGTTGCTTTATCTACTGAATCTGTTGGCGAGAAAGCTCTCCCTAGGTACGCTATCACTGCCTCTTTATCAAATTGATTCAACTTATCTTTAAGTTGTATATCAGAGTCTACATTCCAACTTGGAATTTCTAACTCTTCATTGGTAAATTTAGCAATTGCTTTAAGTGCGTCATCGGCTTTAACTTTTTCATCTACAAGATACAAACCCCAAGAATCCATGTCATAACAAAAGCCACCAGCGGTGGTTTCCATCATGTAGATAAATACTCTTGTGCTTTGCTCTAGTTCAGAAGTCTTCTCCAGTTTATGTTCTACTATGAGTTGAGAAATAATCTCCCCTAAATATAGCGTCACTAAAGCGTCGTTCGCGGCGTAATCATACTGCTCTTGGGTGATAGGTGAACTATCATCGAATGAAGTTTGGACGCTTCCTTTACCAGAAACATCGTAATTCAGATAACGCTTAGCGGCAACCGCTAACCCTAAATGAAAATTTCGTCCGTTAAACCCTGAATACAATAGACTCTCGTCTAGCATGACGTCACGCCAAGAATTAAGTTTAATACCATAAAGTTCTAAAACTTCCTGATCAAAACTTGCATTCCACCCAAAAGCGGGCACCTCGGATTTGAAGATAGGCTCCAAATCTAACGGTGCGAAAATATTGGCGTCGATAACGTACTTACAGTATTCGTTATTTTTATTCTTGGTTGCCACTGAGATTACTCTCACCGCACCCCAAATACCGGATTTTAAAATGATTCTATCATGTGTCTCAGTATCAACTGCCCAGGCTTTGGCCTCAGCAATAGATGTCTTTAACACCTGCAAAGAATCGTTGTTTTCTACTATGATAGTTTTAATACTATCAATAGCTTTCTCTTCCCTATGAGGCATAAGGGGATAGTCTACGATTTTCATATTGCTCCTTATATAGTGTATATTAACTACTACTTACTATTATCGCTAATAACCACAAAATGCGACAATAGTACTATCTATCTAACCTATAAGGAGTAACATGTCTACGGAAAATAATCAACTTCCTTTTGTAGCTTTTTTCACCAATGACACTACCGGTCTTATGAACGCTAATTTAGAACAAGCTATTGACGAACTTATGAAACAGAAAATAGCCTCTGGTGAATTGGACGCTGGAACACCCATTGCGATCACCGTAAAGGATGACCGCTCTTTCATTCTAGAAAATAAAGTTCTTGAAGAGCCTGTAGAGTTAAAAGTAGAGCCTGGTCTTATTAGCTTACCGGCTAATTATACCGACGCTACTCGCCAATCTTTAGCTTTGGACCCAATCTACCAAAAACATATGGAAGATGTCTGGGGTTTTTAAAGAACCTTTTCTAAATAATAGACGCCATTCGTGGCGTCTATTTTTTTGCGCTCATAGTTAATATTGTTAACCTATTAAAGGAGTATAAATGAGTAAGGAAAATACCCGACCTTACTCAGCTAAGGTCAATACGAAAATCACTGATATGGATAAGAAAAATGCTAAAGATTCCATCTTAAAGGCATTCCAAATCGCTGGTCTCGTATCGGAAAATAATATTATCTGTCCTAATTGCGGTAATAGCAAAAAAGGAAAGATTATAATTAAAACATCAGCCAAGAGTGGTAATCTCTACTGGCACTGTTTTCCTTGTGGAGAACATGGTGACGCAATTGAACTATTAGTAAAGTTCATGAATTTAAAATTCAATGAAGCAATTAATTTACTTTTAGATCGAGATGCCATTCAGCAATCTAACATTGGCAAAGTAATCCCTGTCTTTGAAATTGCGCCAGCTTTTGTAGCTACAGTCGATAGTGAGATTTATAATTATATTCTCTCACTAGGAGACCAACAAGCTGCCTTTAATTACTATGCTGTTTGGCATATTGCCCCTGAGGCAGTGAAAGAGGCTGGCAGTGTCGTCTTACTAGATCCAACAACGATTCAGCAGAAGTTACTTAAGAAGTTTTCTCGTGATCGTTTAATTAAATCTGGTATCATGACTATCGATAAAAACAAAAAGGATTTCTTTCTCTTTAATAATGAGTATAACGTTGTCGAACCGCACCTTTCTCCTCTAGGAGATGTTGTTGGAATGCAATTTAGACCTAGCGTAAAGCAGGCTAAAAAAGTTAAAGCTCACAAAAATTGGAAAAAATTGTGGACTGGTCAACTCTCTCCAAGCGGAGAAATTCTTGACCCTTCTGATGCTTGGGAACTTGCCTATAAAGGCAATAAAGAAAAAGCTGGAGAAAAGGTCCTTTACGTTACTCCCTTTCTAAGTCTTAAAGGCGCTTCTGACGAATCTCTCGTTGGTTGCGGTTTATGGAGAATTAGTAAATTAAAAAAAGGTAGTAAAATATACATAGTCGAAGGCTTTAAGGATTTGCTTGCTGCTAGAACTATGGGTGTTGAAGCTTATGCGATTCCTGGAGTTGGCGTTATGCCTCCTAGCACAGCGCTGGTTGAACTTAAAAAGCATCACATGGTTGTTATGCTTGATGGTGATGAAGCCGGCGAAAGAGGTCGTTTAGCTCTCATGAATTGGTTTAAAGAACACGGAGTTTCGGCTTCCCTCTTTCCCAATCAACGCCAAGGCCTGGATGTTGCTGACATTCTTGTTGAAAAGAATGCTCACAGCGGTTGCCAGTGTCCTACTTGTAAAGAATGGTTAATCGCCTATCCTTACACTCGCGATAACTGCCCTTGTAAAAGCTGCGCAGTGTGAGCAAGATTACATGAAACCCCGCCATTTTGGCGGGGTTTTTGTATGTCTAGGCCAGCAATATTTTTAATCATTAATTATGAGTTTAGTGCTCCCTTTCATCGCCCCAGTCAACGGAATTACCTTCCACCTGGGTCAAGCGAAGTTGGCCAAAGAAGGCGATCTCATTACTATCAAGCACGCTTCTTCCAACACCTATGACTCGAAAGCTATGGAGATTATTCACCAAGGAAACGCTATCGGTTTTCTTCCTAAAGAGATAGCGCATCGCTTATTCGATCAAGGGCTCAAAACCTTCTCTGGTATTATAGCTCAAGTACTCTCTAGTGAGAAAGGATTCGGTCTCCGGGTCAAAGTTTTATCTGTAGCGGAGGAGTTTAAGGAATTAGTAGTTGAGCCCCACCAGAGCGAACTCTACATCTCTAATCGCCAAGGTCGCTTGCTCGGTAAGTATCACTCTAATGATAATGAGAAAGTTA
>Ga0114968_10000919_pt1 | contig 22380 bp, 22 predicted proteins | sample M_130807_EF_Meta_FD_87020 | JGI IMG/M metagenome (GOLD analysis project Ga0114968, IMG submission 87020) | Freshwater microbial communities from Lake Montjoie, Canada to study carbon cycling - M_130807_EF_MetaG | ecosystem: Environmental > Aquatic > Freshwater > Lake | place: Lake Montjoie... | reverse complement strand
GGCTGGTGCCGTCGCCCCGGTCGCTGTCGATCCAGGGGATCAGGCTACCGGCCAGAGGGGCCATAAAGTTTTTGGTTTCCTCTGGCGAGAGGGCGCGCTGGGTGGCGGCTACCTGGCGGTCAATCTCCAAAATCGCGCTCGCGGGATTGTCCAAGTGGGTGCGCACCGCGCTGTTGAGCGTACCCATTTGGGTCAGCAACTCGCGCATGTGCTGCGCGCCGCCGCCGCTGGCAGCTTGGTAGGTAGTGGCCGTCATCCATTCCACCAAATCGGCCTTGAACAGGGCGCCCAGGCCCATCAACATACAGCTCACGGTGCAGTTGCCGCCGATATAGTCTTTTACGCCGCGCGCCAAGGCGGCGTCTATCACTGGGCGGTTCACCGGGTCCAAAATAATGACCGCATCGTCTTTCATGCGCAGCGTTTTGGCGGCATCAATCCAATAGCCGTTCCAGCCAGCCGCGCGCAGTTTGGGATAGACCTCGGTGGTGTAGTCGCCGCCCTGGGCGGTGATGATGATGTCGCAACGTTGCAGGGCAGCCAAGTCGAAGGCGTCTTGCAGCGTGGTTTCGTTCTTGGCAAAGCTGGGCGCTGCGCCGCCGCTGTTGGAGGTGGAGAAAAACAAGGGTTCGATCAGGTCAAAGTCACCTTCTGCCTGCATCCGGTCCAACAACACCGAGCCGACCATGCCGCGCCAGCCGACCAATCCTACTAACTTACTCATTGCTTTGCCCTTTCAAAAAAACAGTGTGTGACCTGACTGTTTGCCCGGCTCGTCTGGCCGGGGGGCGCACGACGAACCGGGCTGTGTCAGCCGGTCGTGGTTTTGGTGATGATTGCGCGCGCACCTGCACGGGCCGCAATGGCCGTGGCTGGGTTCAGGGTGAAAAGGTGGGCGTGCAACATGGGGAAGATTGTAACGAGCCTCGCTGAGGGCTGGCTTACAAGTCCGCGCGATTGTGTCTACATTCAGTAAATCAGCGGGCTGAAGGTTTTAAGATCTATGCGGTTTGGCGTCTATTACTTGCTAATATGGAGATAAATACAGCGAAGGTTCAACGCAAGAAACGCAGGCTTGCAGCGATACCTCGCCACTTTAGCTCACTGATTCACCATTGACCGGAACCAATATGCTTAGCCCCGAAATCCTTGCATCTGCCCAAAAGAGCGTCCTGTGTTGGCTTGCCACAGCAGATGCCCAAGGCCAACCTAATGTGTCGCCCAAAGAGATATTTACGTTCTATGACGCCGAGCATTTGCTGATTGCCAACATCGCCTCGCCCCGCAGTGTGCGCAACATCGCCGCCAATCCGCGTGTCTGCGTGAGTTTTGTCGATGTCTTTGTTCAAAAAGGTTTTAAGGTCTTAGGAGCCGCGCGAAACTTTCGTAGGCGGGACATGGATTACGAAAAATGGGCCGCGCCTCTGACTGCAATGGTCGGTCCGCGTTTTGCAATTCGCAGCGTCATTGTTATCCGCGTAACTAAGTGTGAGCCTATTCTCGCTCCCAGCTATCAGCTCTACCCGCTCGAAACCACCGAACAGTCACAAGCGGCTTCGGCGATGCGGGCCTATGGCGTGCAGCCCTTAGTCGATCGCATTTAGCCCAAAGCCTTCACCACCGCGTCGCCCATCTCCCGCGTGCCGACCTTTGTAGTACCGGGGCTATAGATGTCTGGGGTGCGCAGGCCTTGGGTGAGCACAGTGTCCACGGCTTTTTCGATGCGGGCGGTGGCCTCGGGCTGTTGCAGGCTAAAGCGCAGCATCATGGCGGCGCTCAGAATGGTGGCCAGCGGGTTGGCCACGCCTTGGCCGGCGATGTCGGGGGCGCTGCCGTGGCTGGGTTCGTACAGGCCTTGGTTGCGGCTGTTGAGGCTGGCCGAGGGCAGCATGCCGATGGAGCCGGTCAGCATCGAGGCTTCGTCGCTCAGGATGTCGCCAAACATATTGCCGGTCACCACCACATCAAAGCGCTTGGGCTGCTTGACCAGTTGCATAGCGGCGTTGTCCACATACATGTGGTCCAGCGCGATGTCCGGATAGCTTTGGCCCACTTCGGTAACCACGTCTTTCCAGAACTGAAAGGTTTCCAGCACATTGGCTTTGTCCACGCTAGTCACCCGGCCTTCGCTGCCTGCCGCCTTGCGGGTGCGCGCGGCCTGGAAGGCGACATGGGCGATACGCTCAATTTCGGGCTTGCTATAGCGCATGGTGTCGAAAGCTTCTTCGGCGCCGGGGAAGTGTCCATCGGTCGCCGTGCGCCGGCCGCGTGGTTGGCCGAAATAAATATCGCCGGTCAACTCTCGGATTATCAGGATGTCTAGGCCCGAGATCAATTCAGGCTTGAGGCTGGACGCGTTGACCAATTGTTCATAGCAAATAGCGGGGCGGAAATTGGCGAACAAGCAGAGGTGCTTGCGTAGGCCCAAAATGGCTTGTTCGGGGCGCAATGAGCGCTCCAGTGTGTCGTATTTCCAGTCCCCCACGGCTCCGAACAAAATGGCATCCGCATCCTTGGCAAGCTGCAGCGTAGATTCCGGGAGCGGGTGACCGTGCGACTCGTAGGCCGCACCGCCGACAGGAGCGGTTTCCATGGTGAAGGTCAGGTCCAATGCTTTCAGAACCTTGATGGCCTCAGCCACGATTTCGGTGCCAATGCCGTCACCGGGCAGGATTGCGATTTTCATGCGGTACTTTCTAGATGCGATTCAGAGCATGGTATGGGCAAGCCACGGCTTGGTGGCCAGGCGCTGCGCTTCAAAGGCGCGAATTTTGTCGGCTTGGCGCAGCGTCAGCCCGATATCGTCAAAACCGTTGAGCAAGCAGTATTTGCGAAATGCCTGCACCTCAAACGGAATTTCATCGCCCTGGGGCCGCACAATGACCTGGCGCGCCAGGTCTACGGTCAGCATAAATCCCGGGAAGGCCAGCGCTTCGTTAAATAGTGCGTCCACGGTCGCGTCGGGCAAGACGATGGGCAACAAGCCGTTTTTAAAGCTGTTGTTAAAAAAGATGTCCGCAAAACTGGGCGCAATGATGGCGCGAAAACCATATTGGTCCAGCGCCCAAGGTGCATGCTCGCGCGAGGAACCGCAGCCGAAATTTTTGCGCGCCAGCAAAATAGATGCACCGGTATAGCGCGGCTGGTTCAGCACAAAGTCCGGGTTGGGTTTGCGCGTGGCCGGGTCTTGGCCGGGTTCGCCGTGATCGAGGTAGCGCCACTCGTCAAACAGGTTGGGGCCAAAGCCAGTCTTCTTGATCGACTTGAGGAATTGCTTGGGAATGATGGCATCCGTGTCCACGTTTTCGCGGTCCATCGGGGCCACCAGGCCGGTGTGCAGTGTGAATTTTTGCATCGCGATGTCTTTCAGACGAATTTGCGTACGTCAACAAAGTGGCCGTGGATGGCCGCGGCCGCCGCCATGGCCGGGCTGACCAAATGCGTGCGTCCACCGGCGCCTTGGCGGCCTTCAAAGTTGCGGTTGCTGGTGGAGGCGCAGCGCTCGCCGGGCTCCAGACGGTCGGCGTTCATGGCCAGGCACATGGAGCAGCCGGGTTCGCGCCACTCAAACCCGGCGGCCTTGAAGATTTCATGCAAGCCCTCCCGCTCAGCCTGTTCTTTGACCAAGCCGGAGCCGGGAACGACCATGGCCAGTTTGATATTTTTGGCCACTTTTTGACCGATTTTCTTGACGATGGCGGCGGCCTCGCGCATGTCTTCGATGCGGCTGTTGGTGCAGGAGCCGATGAACACCTTATCTACAAACAAGTCGTTCAGCGCTTTGCCGGGCTGCAAACCCATGTAAACCAGTGCGCGCTCGATGGCGTCGCGCTTGCTCGGATCTTTTTCTTTATCGGGATCGGGCACGCTGCCGTTGATGTCTAGGACCATTTCCGGCGAGGTGCCCCAGGTCACTTGGGGAAGGATATCCGCAGCGTGGAGTTCAACGACGGTGTCAAAGTGCGCATCCGTGTCGGACTGGAGGGTTTTCCAGTACGCTACGGCATGGTCCCACTCGACACCGGTGGGCGATAGCGGGCGCCCTTTGCAGTAGTCAATCGTTTTCTCGTCCACTGCCACCAGACCGGCGCGGGCGCCGGCCTCGATGGCCATATTGCACAGTGTCATGCGGCCTTCCATGCTCAGCGCGCGGATGGCGCTGCCGGCAAATTCAATGGTGTAACCCGTTCCACCGGCCGTACCAATGCGCCCGATAATGGCCAAAACGATGTCTTTGCCCGTGACGCCTTTGGCGACGGCGCCCTCGACCTTGACCAGCATGTTTTTGGCTTTTTTGGCCAACAGCGTTTGCGTGGCCATGACATGTTCCACCTCGGAGGTGCCGATGCCGTGGGCTAAAGCCCCGAATGCGCCATGGGTGGAGGTGTGGCTGTCGCCGCAGACCACCGTCATGCCGGGTAGGGTGGCGCCGGTTTCGGGTCCTATGACGTGCACGATGCCTTGGCGTTTCGACAAAAACGGGAAGAACGCTGCCGCGCCGGATTCCTTGATATTGGCGTCCAGCGTGGTGATTTGCGCCTTGCTGATCGGGTCGGTAATGCCGTCATAGCCCAGTTCCCAACCGGTGGTGGGTGTGTTGTGGTCGGCGGTGGCGACGATCGAGCTGACACGCCAGACTTTGCGGCCAGCTTGGCGCAGGCCCTCAAAAGCTTGTGGACTGGTGACTTCATGCACCAGATGGCGGTCAATATAAAGAATGGCCGTGCCGTCTTCTTCGGTGTGGATGACGTGCTCGTCCCAAATTTTGTCGTACAGGGTGCGTCCCATGGGCTTTCCTTTTAACGGTCGAGCATTTTATGCCGCCCACAAAAGACTAGCCCCGCACAAGCGGGGCAGGTCAAAAGGGGCTGGACCGGGCTTAGCGTTTGTCGATGTCCACCACGTCGCGGGGCACCGAGCCGGTGAACAACTGGCGCGGACGACCGATTTTGTATTCCGGGTCGCCAATCATTTCATTGAGCTGGGCAATCCAGCCCACGGTGCGGGCCAGGGCAAAAATGCCCGTGAACAGTTTGACCGGGATACCAATGGCGCGCTGCACGATACCCGAGTAGAAGTCCACATTGGGGTAGAGCTTGCGCGAAACAAAGTATTCGTCTTCCAGGGCGATTTTCTCCAAGGCCTTGGCCAGTTTGAACAGCGGATCGTTTTCCAGGCCCAAGGCGGCCAGCACTTCGTTGCAAGTTTCTTGCATCAGTTTGGCGCGGGGGTCGTAGTTTTTGTAGACGCGGTGTCCAAAGCCCATGAGCTTGACCCCAGAGTTTTTATCCTTGACCTTTTCCATGAATTCGCCGACCTTGGACAGACCGCCAGAGGCTTGAATTTCTTCTAGCATGTTGAGGCAAGCCTCGTTCGCGCCACCGTGCGCCGGCCCCCAAAGGCAGGCCACTCCCGCCGCAATCGCTGCAAAGGGGTTGGTGCCCGAGGAGCCGCACAGGCGCACCGTAGAGGTGGAGGCGTTTTGCTCGTGGTCGGCGTGCAGCGTAAAGATGCGGTCCAGCGCCCGCTCTATGACCGGGTTCACAACATAGGGCTCGCACGGGGTGGCGAACATCATGTGCAAGAAGTTGCCGGCATAGCTCAGCTCATTCTTGGGGTACATAAAGGGCTGGCCAATGCTGTATTTGTAGGCCATGGCCACCAGCGTAGGCATTTTGGCGATCAGGCGGATGGCCGAAATATCGCGGTGCCCCGGGTTATTGATGTCGGTGCTGTCGTGGTAGAAGGCCGAGAGGGCGCCGACCAGGCCGGTCATGATGGCCATGGGATGGGCGTCGCGCCGAAAACCACGCAGGAAAAACTGCATTTGCTCGTTAACCATGGTGTGTTGCGTCACACGCTTGGTGAAATCGGCTTTGCCAGCGGCGTCCGGCAGATTGCCGTACAGCAGCAGGTGGCAGGTTTCCATGAAGTCGCAGTTGGTGGCCAGTTGCTCAATCGGGTAGCCACGGTACAGCAACTCGCCCTTGTCACCGTCAATATAGGTAATGGCCGACTGACAAGCCGCGGTCGACAGGAAGCCGGGGTCGTAGGTGAACATGCCGGTTTGTCCGTAGAGCTTACGGATGTCGATTACGTCCGGGCCCACACTGCCGCTGTACACGGGCAGCTCCATGCTCGGGTTGCCGTTGCTAAAGGACAGCGTCGCCTTGTTGTCAGCTAATTTCATCGGAACACCTTTCAATGCGTAGTTCTTAACAATGCTAAAACTTCATGGCAGGCATCGCTGAGCACGACGTCCTGCACTTCGAATTTACGGCCCAACAGCAAATCCAATAAATCGTTGTCGCTCAAATCCATCAATTCGCCGAGCGCTTCGGCCTGGCCGGTAGTCAGTTGCGTAGCGTAACGATTAAAAAAGCGCTCGATAAACAAATCATTTTCCAGCAGCCCCCGACGGCAGCGCCAGCGCAGCTTGCTCAGCGCACGCTCGTCGATCGGGGAATTGGCGGCTGGTGCGTGCATGGTTTAAACCGCCCGCATCACCATCATTTCTTTAATCTTACCGATGGCCTTGGTCGGGTTCAGCCCTTTGGGGCAAACGTCGACGCAGTTCATGATGGTGTGGCAGCGAAACAGGCGGTAGGGGTCCTCTAGGTTGTCTAGGCGCTCTGCAGTGGCCTGGTCGCGGCTGTCTGCAATAAAGCGGTAAGCCTGCAAAAGGCCGGCGGGGCCGACAAACTTGTCCGGGTTCCACCAAAAGCTGGGGCAGCTGGTGGAGCAACTGGCGCACAAAATACATTCGTACAAGCCGTTGAGTTCTTCGCGCTCTTGCGGGCTTTGCAGGCGCTCTTTTTCGGGCGGCATGTCCTCGTTCATCAAGTAGGGCTTGATCGAGTTGTACTGCTTGAAGAACTGGGTCATGTCCACGATCAGGTCGCGGATCACCGGCAGTCCGGGTAGCGGCTTGAGCGTGATGGTGCCCGGCAGCGAACGCATATTGGTCAGGCAGGCCAGGCCGTTTTTGCCATTGATGTTCATCGCATCGGATCCGCACACCCCTTCGCGGCAGGAGCGGCGAAAGGAGATGGTGGGGTCTACCGCCTTGAGCTTCATCAAAGCGTCCAGCAGCATGCGCTCGGAGCCGTCAAGTTCGACCTCGATGTCCTGCATATACGGCTTGGCGTCCTTGTCCGGGTCGTAACGGTAAATCGAAAATTTGTGTTTTGACATGGTGTGGGGCCTGTTAGCGAATCAGAAAGTACGGGTTTTCAGGGGAATGCTCTCAACGGTCAGCGGCTTCATTTGCACCGGCTTGTAGCTCAGGCTATTGGTCTGGCTGTGCCACAGACTGTGCTTGTGCCAATCAGTGTCATTGCGCCCGTTGGGATGCTCGGCCGTATCGCCGTAGTCATTGACGGTATGCGCGCCCCGACTTTCGTGGCGGGCAGCAGCTGAAACCATGGTCGCTTGGGCTGCTTCAATGAGGTTTTCCACCTCCAAAGCCTCGATGCGGGCGGTGTTGAACACACGCGATTTATCTTTGAGACCAATCTGGTCGGTGCGCGCGCGCAAATCAGCTACTTTGGCCACGCCTTCGTCCATGCTGGCCTGGGTGCGGAACACGCCGGCGTGCTGCTGCATGGTGGCGCGGATGGCATTGGCCACGTCTTGGGCGTATTCGCCGCCAGAACTGTTGTCCAGGCGTGCCAGTCGCGCTAGCGTACGGTCTGCGGCGTCCGCAGGCAAGGGTTTGTGTTCCTGGCTTTCGCGGTTGCTCGCGAGGATGTGGTTGCCTGCAGCGCGGCCAAACACCAGCAGGTCGAGCAATGAATCGGTGCCCAGGCGGTTGGCGCCGTGCACGCTGACACAGGAGCACTCGCCCACGGCATACAGGCCGCTCACGGGCTGGCTGTGGTTGTTGGCATCCTGAGTAACGACCTGGCCGTTGATATTGGTGGGGATCCCGCCCATTTGGTAATGGATGGTGGGCACCACGGGAATGGGCTCCTTGGTGATGTCCACATTAGCAAAGTTGTGCCCGATTTCCAGTACCGAAGGCAGGCGCTTCATGATGGTCTCGGTGCCCAAGTGGGTCATGTCCAGGTTGATGTAGTCTTTATTGGGGCCGCAGCCACGCCCTTCCTTGATTTCCTGGTCCATGCAGCGCGAAACGTAGTCGCGCGGGGCCAAATCTTTGTAGTGAGGCGCATAGCGTTCCATGAAACGCTCGCCATTGGAGTTGCGCAAAATAGCGCCTTCACCTCGGCAGCCTTCGGTCAGCAGCACGCCGGCACCGGCCACGCCGGTGGGGTGGAACTGCCAAAACTCCATGTCTTCGAGCGGGATGCCTGCCCGCGCTGCCATTCCCAGGCCGTCGCCGGTGTTGATAAAGGCGTTGGTCGAGGCGGCAAATATGCGTCCGGCGCCGCCCGTTGCGAGCAACGTGGTCTTGGCTTGCAAGATGTGCACATCGCCCGTTTCCATCTCCAGGGCGGTCACGCCGACCACGTCGCCGTGGGCGTCGCGAATCAGGTCCATGGCCAGCCACTCAACGAAAAAGCTGGTGCGTGCTTTTACGTTTTGTTGGTAGAGCGTGTGCAGCATGGCGTGACCGGTACGGTCGGCCGCGGCGCAGGCGCGCTCGACGGCTTTCTCGCCATAGTTGGCGGTGTGTCCGCCAAACGGGCGCTGGTAAATCGTGCCGTCGGCGTTGCGGTCAAAAGGCATACCCATGTGCTCGAGGTCGTAAACCACTTTGGGCGCTTCGCGGCACATGAACTCGATGGCGTCTTGGTCGCCCAGCCAATCCGAGCCTTTGACGGTGTCGTAGAAGTGGTAGTGCCAGTTGTCCTCGTTCATATTGCCCAGTGAGGCGCCGATGCCGCCCTGCGCAGCCACCGTGTGCGAGCGGGTCGGGAATACCTTGGACAAAACAGCCACATTGAGGCCCGCACGGGCCAGTTGCAGCGATGCGCGCATGCCGGAGCCGCCGGCACCGACGATGACAACATCAAATTTACGTTTGGAAACGGAGTAGGACATGGATTGCGATCTCAAAAAGCGGCGCTCACAGGCGCCACAAAGCCTCAATAGCCCATCCTGCGCAGGCTACCAACCAGACAATGGAAAACACCTGCAAAGCCAGGCGCAGCCCTACCGGTTTGATGTAATCCATCCAAATATCACGCATGCCCACCCAGGCGTGGTAGAGCAGGGCCACGATGACGACAAAGGTCAGTGTCTTCATCCATTGCGGGGAAAAAATGCCAGCCCATTTTTCGTAGCCCATCGGTCCGCGAGAAAAAATAATTTGCAACAGCACAAGCAGCGCGAAAAGCGCCATCAAAGCGGCCGTCACGCGCTGGGCAAGCCAGTCGCGCAATCCGTAATGGGCACCCGTAACGACGCGCCGTGAACCAAAATTTACTGACATATCAACCATCTTTCTTCATACAAGCCGGCTCGGGGCTCAATACAGGCCAAAAAGCTTGGCACCCAGGGCCAGCGTCAGCGCTACGCTAAGTGAGAGTGTCCAAACCGCCGAGTTGCGGCCAAACTCTTTGCTCACCGCATGGCGCATATCCATCCACAAGTGGCGCAGCCCGGCAATCAGGTGGTGCAAAAACGCCCATATCAGCGCCAAAGCCACTAACTTGACCAAGGCGCCCGGCAAAGGGCCGACGCCTAAATTGAATACGCTGGTAAAGCGCGCATACGAAATTTCGGAGGAAATCGAGGTGTCAAACATCCAAATGATGAACGGCATCAACAGGAACATCAGGGCGCCGCTCACCCGGTGAAGAATGGATACGACACCGGCCAGGGGCAGCCGATAACTTGGCAAATCCTTCAAAGCGTGAATATTGCGAAATTCGGGCCGCTGCGGGCGGGCATGGGGGGCGGGCGCGGACATGGACAATATTTCCTAGGGTTGAGCGGGGCAGGGTAGCCAGATTCGGATTATGGTTTCGGCAAATTCTATTGCACTGCACCAATCTGACGGAGCGCTTGCAAATGGGCAGATGGGGCATGCAAATTCAGCTCAAAGCGTTGCGGTAGTGGTGGTTTTGGGTGGAGTAAAGACCTTGGCGCAACTCCATGGGCGTGTCCTTGTAGGTGAAAGCCAGGCGTTCGACGCTCAAAAGCGGTGTCCCGGGCGCGACATGCAACAAGGCGGCTTGTTCGGCATCGGGCACCACGGCGCGGATCTTTTCCTCGGCGCGAACCATGCGCACGCCAAATTCGGACTCAAACAGGGCGTACATCGGCCCGTCGTAACCGCGCAGTCGCTCGGCCGTGAGCCCCTTAAAAGGGCCCGCAGGCAGCCACAAGTGCTCAAGAATCGTAGGCACGGCGCCAAAGGCCAGCACCCGGCTGACCTGCAAGACCGGGTCGCCCGCGCGCAGTGCCAACCCGCGCGCCACCTCCGCACTGGCGCGCAGGCGCTTGCAGTCGATGATGGTGCGCTGGGCCGGGCCCTCGCTGCTGAGGTCACCGGCATCGGGCGCCAGCTTCAAAAAACGGTATTGCACATGGTCTTCGGCGTGGGTGGCGACGAAGGTGCCCTTGCCTTGGCGGCGCACCAGCAGGTTTTCCACGGCCAGTTCGTCAATCGCTTTGCGCACCGTTCCCTGGCTGACGCGGTAGCGCGCCGCCAAATCGAGCTCGCTGGGGATGGCGGCGCCCGATTTCCATTCGCCCGACTGCAGGCTTTGCAAGAGCAGAGATTTAATCTGCTGGTACAGCGGGCTGAACGCCGGCCCGGAACCGGCGGCATCCAGGGTGTCGGTGCTGATAGAGGGGTCAACGGCCATAAAACAGTCTCGCAAGAGGCCGCAGGAGTCAGCGGCGCAAGTTCAAATCATATCTTATATAAGACATAAGACCCATTGATTATTGGAGGAAACCCTTGTAAACTGCGAGGCACTTTCAGGCCGCAAGGCCCGCTTTTTTCGGGGGTGGAAGGCTGCCCTCAGTTTCGCTTTTTCAACACTTCCTGGAGTTTTTATGAGCAAGAAGCCCGTTCGCGTCGCCGTCACCGGGGCCGCAGGCCAAATCGGATATGCCATTTTGTTTCGCATCGCCTCTGGCGAGATGCTGGGTAAAGACCAGCCCGTCGTGCTGAGCTTGCTTGAAGTGCCGATGGAAAAGGCCCAACAAGCCCTGCAAGGCGTGATGATGGAGCTGCAAGACTGCGCCTTCCCGCTGGTCGTGGGCATGGAAGCGCACTCCGACCCCATGACTGCCTTCAAAGACGTCGACTACGCTTTGCTGATCGGTTCGCGTCCGCGCGGCCCGGGCATGGAGCGTGCCGAATTGCTCGCGGTCAATGCAGAAATTTTCACTGCCCAGGGCAAAGCGCTCAACGCCGTAGCCAGCCGCGACGTGCGCGTGCTGGTGGTTGGCAACCCCGCCAATACCAATGCCTACATCGCCATGAAGAGCGCGCCCGACCTGCCGCGCAAAAACTTCACCGCCATGCTGCGTCTGGACCACAACCGCGCCTTGAGCCAATTGGCCGAGAAAACCGGCAAGCCGGTGGCCGATATCGAAAACATGGCCGTGTGGGGCAACCACTCGCCTACGATGTACGCCGATTACCGCTTTGCCACCATCCAGGGCCAAAGCGTTAAAGACATGATCAACGACCACGACTGGAACGCCAATACCTTTTTGCCCACGGTGGGCAAGCGCGGTGCGGCCATCATTGCGGCGCGCGGCGTGTCCTCGGCGGCCTCGGCGGCCAATGCGGCCATCGACCATATGCGCGACTGGGCCCTGGGCACCCAAGGCAAATGGGTCACCATGGGTGTGCCCTCGGACGGCCAGTACGGCATTCCGAAAGACACCATGTTTGGCTTTGCCGTGACCTGTGACGGCGGCGAGTACCACGTCGTGCCCGACCTGCCGATCGATGCTTTCAGCCAAGAATGCATCAATAAAACGCTCAAAGAGCTGCAAGACGAACAAGCGGGCGTGGCCCACTTGCTCTAAAGCGCCCAAGTCGGGGCGCGTCCACGCGGGCGCCCCCGGCCTTTGCTGCCCACCATGGCCCATCCCCGCCACGTCCTGTTAGGCCCGCAAGCCCAAAGCGGGGCTTTGCCGGTATGCGACCACTACAGCGGCGACCCGCCGCGCATGCGCAAGAGCCTGCAATTGCAGGCGGCTTTGATGGCCGAAATGGGCCGCTGTGTCATGGACGTCACGCTGGACTGCGAGGACGGCGCAGCCGCTGGCTCCGAAGCCCAGCAGGCGCAGACCGTTGCGGACCTGCTTCAAGGGTTTGCGGTTTCGGCTACCAAGCCCGAGGCTTTGGCACCGCGCATTGGCGTACGTGTGCATGCGCTGGACCATCCCCACTTTGCAGACGACGTGCGCACCATTGTGGGCGCAGCTGCTGAACGACTTGCCTATGTCATGCTGCCCAAAGTGGAGTCGCTGGCTCAGGTGGAGCAGGCTTTGTTGCACATCGACGCCGCCGCGCGCGGACTGCTGCTGCCCTTGCATGTGTTGATCGAATCTCCCGCAGCGGTGCAGCAGGTCTTTGCTATCGCGGCCCATCCCCGGGTGGAGTCCCTCAGTTTTGGGTTGATGGATTTTGTGTCCGCGCACAACGGCGCTATTCCTGCACAGGCCATGGGGCTGCGTAGCGCTGGCGATAGCCATTCGCTAGACCAATTCCACCATCCGCTGGTGGTGCGCGCCAAACTCGATATCGCTAGCGCCTGCCACGCGCACGGCAAAGTGCCCTCGCATTGCGTGGTCACCGAGCTGCGTGACGGCGCTGCCATTGAAGCGGCCGCCCGTACCGCAGCACAGGCTTTGGGCTACACCCGGATGTGGAGCATCCACCCCGAGCAAATCCGGCCCATCTTGCGCGGTTTTTCGCCGCCGGTCTCGGAAGTTGAGCAGGCCAGTGACATTATTCTGGCTGCGCAGCGCCAGCATTGGGCGCCCTTGTCCATCGAGGGCAAGCTGCACGACCGTGCCAGCTACCGTTTTTTTTGGCAGGTGCTTGAACGCGCCTACCGCACCGGCGTGGCCTTGCCCGCGCCGGTCCACCATTTATTTGTCTGAGTGAATAAGGAGTAATTCAAATGTTAGATGCATACCGTAGCCATGTTGCCGAACGCGCAGCCCTGGGCATTCCCCCGCTGCCTTTGGACGCTCAACAAACCGCTGCTTTGATCGAGCTGATCAAAGCCCCCAGCGCCGGTGATGCCGAGTACCTGATGGACATGCTTACCCACCGCGTGCCCCCCGGCGTGGACGACGCAGCCAAAGTCAAGGCTTCTTTTTTGGCCGCCGTCGCCCATGGCGACTTGGCGGTGGGTCTGATCTCCAAGGCCAAAGCCACCGAGCTGCTGGGCACCATGGTGGGCGGCTACAACGTCAAGCCGCTGATTGACTTGCTGGACGACGCCGAGGTGGCTCCCGTGGCCGCGCATGCGCTTAAAAAGACCTTGCTGATGTTTGACTTCTTTCACGACGTCGCCCACAAAGCCGAGGCGGGCAATGCCCACGCCAAAGACGTCATGCAAAGCTGGGCTGACGCCCAATGGTTCACCGACCGCCCTGAGGTGCCGCGCACTATCACCGTGACGGTTTTCAAAGTGCCCGGTGAAACCAATACCGATGACCTGTCGCCCGCCCCGGACGCCTGGAGCCGCCCCGATATTCCCCTGCATTACCTGGCGATGCTTAAAAACACCCGCGAGGGCGCGGCCTTCAAGCCCGAAGAAGAGAGCAAACGCGGCCCGATGAAATTCATCGAGGACCTCAAAGCCAAAGGCCATCTGGTCGCCTACGTGGGCGACGTGGTGGGCACCGGTTCCAGCCGGAAGTCGGCTACCAATAGCGTGATCTGGGCCACCGGCCAGGACATTCCTTTTGTGCCGAACAAGCGTTTTGGCGGAGTGACTTTGGGCGGAAAAATTGCCCCCATCTTCTTCAATACCCAAGAGGATTCAGGCGCATTACCCATCGAGGTGGACATCAGCAAGCTCGAGATGGGCGACGTGATCGACGTGCTGCCCTACGACGGCAAGTTGCTTAAAAACGGCGAAGTCGTGGCGGAGTTCGCACTCAAAAGCGAAGTGCTGTTGGACGAAGTGCGCGCCGGCGGACGTATCAACCTGATCATCGGTCGCTCCTTGACCGCCAAGGCGCGCGAGTTCCTGGGGCTTCCTGCATCCTCGCTGTTTCGCCTGCCCAAGGCGCCGGTGGCTACCCAAGCGGGATTCACCCTGGCCCAAAAAATGGTCGGCCGCGCGGTCGGCTTGCCCGAAGGGCAGGGCGTACGTCCCGGCACCTATTGCGAGCCGCGCATGACCACCGTGGGCTCCCAAGACACGACCGGCCCCATGACCCGCGACGAACTTAAAGACCTGGCCTGCCTGGGCTTTAGCGCCGATTTGGTGATGCAGTCCTTCTGCCACACTGCCGCGTATCCCAAGCCCGTGGACGTCAAAACCCACCGCGAGCTACCAGCCTTTATCAGCAACCGTGGCGGCGTTTCGCTGCGCCCGGGCGATGGCGTGATCCACTCCTGGCTCAATCGCTTGTTGTTGCCCGACACCGTGGGCACGGGTGGGGACAGCCACACGCGCTTTCCGATCGGTATCTCGTTCCCGGCAGGCTCCGGTCTGGTGGCTTTTGGCGCTGCCACCGGCGTGATGCCGCTGGACATGCCCGAATCGGTGTTGGTGCGCTTCAAAGGAAAAATGCAGCCTGGCATCACCTTGCGTGACCTGGTGCATGCCATTCCGCTGTATGCCATCAAGGCCGGTTTGCTCACCGTGGCCAAGGCGGGCAAGGTCAATGCCTTCTCCGGACGTATCCTGGAAATCGAAGGTTTGCCAGACTTGAAGGTTGAGCAAGCTTTTGAACTGTCCGACGCCTCCGCTGAGCGCTCAGCCGCCGGCTGCACCGTCAAGCTCAATCCCGCGCCGATCAAGGAATACCTGACCAGCAACATCGTGCTCATGAAAAACATGATTGCCGATGGCTATGCCGACAAGCGCACCCTGGAGCGTCGCATCCAGAAAGTGCAAGCCTGGCTGGACCAGCCCGAGCTGCTCGAGGCAGACAAAAACGCCGAGTACGCCGAAATTATCGAGATCGACCTCAATGAACTCAAAGAGCCGGTTTTGTGCTGCCCCAACGACCCGGACGACGCCAAGCTGCTGTCGGACGTGGCAGGCACTCACATTGACGAAGTGTTTATCGGTTCGTGCATGACCAATATCGGCCACTTCCGCGCTGCGTCTAAATTGCTCGAAGGCAAGCGCGATATTCCGGTCAAGCTGTGGATCGCGCCGCCGACCAAGATGGACGCTGCCGAGCTGACACGCGAAGGCCATTACGGCGTGTTCGGCGCCGCCGGTGCGCGTACCGAAATGCCCGGCTGCTCGCTGTGCATGGGCAACCAGGCGCAGGTACGCGAAGGCGCGACTGTGGTCTCTACGTCCACCCGTAATTTCCCCAATCGCTTGGGCAAAAACACCAACGTCTACCTGGCCTCGGCCGAGTTGGCGGCGATCGCGTCCAAGCTGGGCCGCATCCCCACGGTGGCCGAATACGCCGAAAACATGGGCGTTATCAACAAAGACAGCAGCCAGATTTACCAGTACCTCAACTTTGACAAGTTGGAGGAATACGCGGAAGTCGCCAAAGGCGTGACCGCTTAAAGCGGGTGCTTGCGTAAAAAATCGCGCACCGCCGCAAAGGCCGGTGTGCGCATTTCCTCGGCATAGCCATGCCGAGCGCCGGGCAATAGCAGCAACTGCGCGCCAGCGATGCGTGCGGCCAACAAGTGGGCATTGCCCACCGGGTTGACCTCGTCGTCGCTGCCATGGATAACCAAAGTGGGGGCGTTGATCAAGTGCAGATGGTCCCAGCTGTCGTGGCCCTCGCTGGCCTGGTAATGCAGCCGGCGCACGTGGGCGGGCAATGGCGCTTGCCATTGGGCGGCGATGGTGTCGGCCAGAGCCCGGTGGCTGGCGATCCAGCCAAGGGTAAAGGCAGTGTGCAGCAAGGCTTGGACATCGCCGCTGCGCAGCGCCTTGTCCACGGAGGCGGGCCTGGAAATGCCGTGGCGCTTGCCGGGGGTCGTCGCCCCCAGCACCAGGGCGCCCAGCCGGTGTGGGTGGTCCATCGCCAGCCACTGGGCTACCCGCCCGCCCATGGAAATACCATAGGCATGGGCCTGCGTGACACCGCAATGGTCTAACACTGCCACCGCATCGGCGGCAAAGCCACGCGTGCTGTAAGCGGGCTTTTCAGGCTTGTCGCTGCACCCCGTTCCCCGGTAGTCCCAGACAATGACCTGAAAACTTTCTGAAAAATCGCTGGCAATGCGGTCCCATTCGCGGTGGTCGCAGGACTGGCCGGCCAAAAGCAGCAAGGCCTCGCCCTGGCCTTGGCTTTGGTAGTAAAGGCGGGTGCCATCGGCACTATGGGCAAAAGGCAAAGGGGTGGCTCCTGGCGGGCGGCAGCCCAGGGGCTGCCATGAAGTACAGTTTGGCTACATTTTCAGCCTAATTTCTATGCCACTGACGCCCACCCAACTCGACGCCTTGCGCAGCAAATACAGCGGTAGCGCTGCCGATATGCACGATCCGCGCTTTCGCAAAGTGGCTGAGTCCATATTTTCCGAAAGCGGTACGCGGGCTGCGCCTTACAGCGGCATCCCCACACTTTTGTCGGCCCCCGCTTTTGCCGTGGATGCCCAAGCCCCTGACTTTGGTAATTTGCAAGTCGCGCTGATGGGCGCGCCCATGGATTTGGGCGCCAGCAACCGGCCCGGCGCGCGCTTTGGCCCACGCGCCTTGCGCGCGATCGAGCGTATCGGGCCGTACAACCATGTGCTGGACGTGGCGCCCGTGCACAGCTTGCGTGTGGGCGACGTGGGCGATGTGCCTTTTCGCAGCCGCTACAGCCTGCCCATGTGTATCGAAGACCTGGAGCGCTGGTATGGCCACTTGGCCGCCCAAGGCGTGGTACCGCTGACGGTGGGCGGCGACCACTCCATCACTTACCCGATCATGAAGGCGCTGGGCGCACGCCAGCCATTGGGCATGGTGCACATCGACGCGCATTGCGACACCGGCGGGCCGTTTGACCACACGCGTTTTCACCATGGCGGCCCGTTCCGCCTGGCGGTGCTGGACGGGGTGCTGGATCCGACGCGTTGCATCCAGATCGGCATTCGCGGCTCGTCCGAGTACCTGTGGGAGTTTTCCAAGGACGCGGGCATGACGGTCATCCACGCTGAGGAGATCAGCCAGCTAGGCGTGCCCGAAATAGTGCGCATGGCCCGCGCCGTAGTGGGTGATGGCCCCACTTACCTCAGCTTTGATGTCGACGGCCTGGATCCGGCTTTTGCGCCGGGCACCGGCACGCCCGAAATTGGCGGTTTGACGACCCGCGAAGCACTAGGGATTTTTCATGGCTTGCAAGGTCTCAATATCTGCGGCGGTGATGTCGTGGAAGTCTCGCCCCAGTACGACCCCAGCAGCAACACGGCCCAGGTCGGGGCGCAAATGCTGTTCGAGATTTTGAGCCTGATGGTCGGCAGCCCTTCGCTCAGGCCTTAGGCAGGCAGATCAGGCGCGTTGCGGTAATAGACCTCGACTGCGCCTTTGAGCGTCAGCAGCAGTGGGCGGCCTTTGCGGTCGCGGGTTTTGCCCGCCGCCACCTTGATCCAGCGCTCGCTGATGCAGTATTCCTCCACGTCTTTGCGCTCGACGCCATTAAATCGAATGCCGATATCGTGGGCGAACACCTGCGCTTGGTGAAATTGGCTGCTCGGGTCTATCGACAAGCGGTCTGGAAGCGGTGGCGCGGCGGTGCTCATAGTGGGCTCTTAGGTTTAAACGAAAGGGGCATTGTCGCAAACCCACGCCAGGCCCGTGTGTTAAGCCATCGCCGCCTCGGTTTCTGGCTGGGCCGACACTTCGTCAGCAAGAAAACCGCCTGACTGGCGCTTCCACAAATCCGTGTAGTGGCCACCCAAGGCCAAAAGCTCTGCGTGGCTGCCGGTCTCGACGATCCGCCCTTCATCAAGCACTACGAGGCGGTCCAGGCGTGCGATGGTCGAGAGGCGGTGCGCGATGGCAATAACGGTTTTGCCGTCCATCATGCCCAGCAATTGCTCCTGGATGGCCATTTCCACCTCGCTGTCCAGCGCCGAGGTGGCCTCGTCCAGGATCAGGATGGGCGCGTCTTTGAGGATTACGCGCGCAATGGCAATGCGTTGGCGTTGCCCGCCCGAGAGCTTGACGCCGCGCTCGCCCACGCGCGCATTCAGGCCCTCGCGGCCTTTCATGTCCTTGAGGCCTTGCACAAACTCCCAGGCCTGCGCCTTGCGCGCGGCCTGGGCCACTTCGTCGTCGCTGGCCTGCGGTTTGCCGTAGCGAATGTTGGCGGCAATCGAGCGGTGCAGCAGCGCCGTGTCCTGCGTGACCATGCCGATGTTCTCCCGTACGCTGTCTTGCGCGGCCAGCGCAATGTCCTGCCCGTCGATCAGGATGCGGCCTTCTACTGGGTTAAAAAAGCGCAGCATCAGGTGGACCAGCGTCGACTTGCCGGCTCCGGAGCGCCCGATCAGCCCGATGCGCTCGCCGGGGCGGATGTGCAAATTGATGTTCTGCAGCACGGGACGTCCGCCCTCGTAGGCAAAGCTCAAGTTGTCAAAGCGGATGTCGGCCTGGGTCACGTTTAGCGCAGGGGCTTGCGGTCGGTCCACCATGTCCAGCGGCTGGGCAATGGTCTCCATGCCTTCTTGCACTACGCCCAGGTTTTCGAAAATACCCGCTACCTCCCAAGACACCCAACCCGCCGCCGAAGTGATTTGCCAGGCCAGCGGAAGCGCAGTCGCAAAAACAGCAACTTCGAGCCCATGGGAGCGCCACAACAGCAGACCCACTGCGGCGGTAGCCACCAACAGCAAAGCATTCATCATCCACAAAGTCCAGATGAACTGGGTGACCAGTCGCATATGGTTGGCCACCGACTTCTGGTGGGTTTGGATCACGTTTTGGACGTGCTTGTCCTCGTCGCTGGGCCGGGCGAAAAGCTTGACCGTCAGGATATTGGTATAGGTATCGATCACCCGCGCCACCACCCGCGAGCGCTGCTCCGAGCTGATTTTGGAAAGGTCGCGCATGCGTGGCACGAGGTAGCGCAAAAAGCCCACATAGGCGGCAAACCAGCACATGGTCGGAATCGCCAGGCGCCAATCGGACAGGCACATCAGGCCGATGGTGGTAATCCCGTAAATCACGATATACCAAACCGCCCGCACGCCGGAGACGGCGCTCTCGCGCAGCGAGTTGCCTGTTTGCATAACGCGGTTGGCAATGCGCCCGGCAAAGTCATCCTGGAAAAACGGCCAGCTTTGGCGCACCACATGCCAGTGGTTTTGCCAGCGCACCATGCTGGTGAAAGCGCCCATCACCGCGTTAAAGCGCAGCAGACTGTCAAACAGCAAGGCCGCCGGGCGCAGCACCAGCATGAAAACCAGCATGGTCAGAAGCATGGGCATGGCGTCTTGCAGTGCAGCGTCGCGATCAGTGGCCGTCATCAGGCCGACCAGTTTGCCAATCAGCACCGGGGTCACGGTATCGCTCAAGGCCACCAGCAAACAGCTGAGCAACATGGCCAGAAACAGGCCACGGGCTTGCGCAATAAAGTGCCAGTAAAAGGCGATTAGACCTTTGGGCGGCGTGTCGGGGGGAGGCGGTGCGGTGGCGACGATGCGCGACTCAAAATAGGCAAACAGGGGCTCAAACATCGCACGACTTTACCGCAGGGCGGCCCGGCCCACCTCGCGCGGGGCTATGCCGTGAACTCGAAAAAGCGTTGGAAGCTAAAGGCAATCGTGGCCATCAGCACCGTAGTGCCCAACATGAAAGATGCGCCCAGACCAAGCACCGTTAGGCCATTGGTTTGTCCCGCTGCGCTCTCAGGGTCGGCCTCAGGGTTAAAGCGCGCGTTCCATTTGGGCGCATCCATCAGGCCGTAATAGGTACCGACAAAAGCGCAGACTGCCAAGGTGAAGCCGCCGATCGGAATCAAAACCCAGCTCCACAGATCTTCCAAACCCAGCGTGCGGGCGCGCACGATGCCATACCAGCCCAAAGCGGTGGGGATGGGGGCTAACCAGCCCCAGTGGTCATAGCGCCCGGTCAGGTAAATGCGCTGCAGCCCTAGCGTGCCCACGAACAAATTGAGCCAAACGGCGAGGGTTTTGTTTTTCATGGGCTGCATTGTCGTGCTTTGCCGGCGTGCGGTGCGCTGGCGGCTCAGTCTCAGGGGGTGAGTGGTGCGGTATGGTCGCCATCGCCTAGGGTGCATTGCATCAAAACCACGTCCAGCCAGCGCTCAAACTTCCAGCCGCAGGACTGGAGCACGCCCGTGTGGACAAAACCGCAGGCGACGTGGGCGCCGATAGAGGCGTGGTTGTTAGAGTCCCCAATGACTGCAATGAGCTTGCGTACCCCAGCGCGCTCGGCCTGGGCCATTAATTCGGCCAATAACGGGCGCCCCAACCCGCGCCCAGTCCATTCAGGCGCCAGGTAAAGCGAGTCTTCTGCCGAAAACCGGTAGGCCGGACGTGGCTTAAACCAATTGCAATAGGCAAAACCGGCAACTTCGCCCTCCAAATGCAGCACCAGGTAGGGCAGCCCGCGCTCGAGTACCTCGGCGCGGCGCGCCTGCATATCGGCCAGCGACGGCGGATCGACCTCAAAAGTGCCTGTTCCGTGAAGCACGTGGTGCCGGTAAATGCCGGTGATGGCGGCCATATCGGCGTCGGTGCTGGGGCGGATCAGGAGCATGGTTTGGGAAAAGATATAATCGAGGGCTATTCTGAGTGTCACTGGCCGGGTGGTCAGTTGCGTGTCTCAACTCCGAATTTTATGGTTGAAATTCTTTTCGATCACCCAAAGGATGAACTATGGTCGTTATTCGACTCGCTCGTGGTGGTGCTAAAGCCCGCCCGTTTTTCAGTATTGTGGTCGCTGACAAGCGCACCCGTCGCGATGGCCGCTTCATTGAGCGCATCGGTTTTTACAACCCCATTGCCACCGCCAATGAAGAGCGGATCCGCATTGCGCAGGACCGTTTGACCTATTGGAAAGGCGTTGGCGCCCAGGCATCTCCCACCGTGGAGCGCCTGATCAGCCAAGCCGCCGCCAGCGCGCCCGCAGCGGCCTAAGCGACGGTTTGAGGCGGTTTCGTGCCCCCCGGCACGGACTGCCACCAGCTGCCCTTGAACCATGATTGCAGGGCTCGAACCCGCCGAACTCCCGGCTGATGCCGTGGAGGTGGGCCGAATCGGCGATGCATGGGGTGTCAAGGGTTGGTTCAAAGTATTGTCTTTCAGCGCCCAGCCCGAGGCGCTGTTTTCTTCCAAACGATGGTTTTTGCTGCCCTCTGAGAGAGGTGCCCGCACTTTTGAAGGTGTGGCCAAGCTCGCTATCAAAGAATCCAAAGAACATTCGGACACCGTGGTCGCCTGCGCCCACGAGGTGCTCGACCGCGACGCAGCCCAAGCGCTGCGCGGGGCACGGGTGTTTGTCCCGCGTTCTAGTTTCCCGACGGCCGGGCTCGATGAGTATTACTGGGTTGACCTCATCGGCCTGGACGTGCGCAACCGCCAGGGCGAACCCATGGGCCAAGTGCGCGAACTGCTCTCGACCGGCGCGCAGACGGTTTTGGTCCTCGAATACTCCGTCGAGGGCGAGACCCAAGAGCGCATGATTCCTTTTGTCGCCGTATTTATCGATTCTGTCGACCTGCCCGGGCGTTGCATTCATGTGGATTGGCAAAGTGATTACTAAGCGGTCGATACCCTATGCGCTTTGACCTCATCACCCTGTTTCCGGAGTTATTTGAGCCGTTTTTAAAGACGGGTATCACCCGGCGCGCTTTTGAATCGGGGCAGGTGCAGGTCCACACCCACAACCCGCGCGACCATGCGCAGGGGGCCTACCGCCGCGTGGACGACCGCCCGTTTGGCGGTGGTCCGGGCATGGTGATGATGGCCGAGCCCTTGGCGCTTGCGGTAGAGCAGGCCCAGGCGCAACGCGAAAAACCCGCCAAAGTGCTGCTTTTTTCGCCGGTAGGCCGTGTGCTCGACCACGCCTTGGTGCAGCAATGGGCTGATAGCGAGGGGGCGGTTCTGGTCTGTGGTCGCTACGAGGGCCTGGACCAGCGATTCATCGATACCTACGTAGACGAGCAAATCAGCCTGGGGGACTTTGTGTTGTCGGGCGGCGAATTGCCGGCCATGGTTTTTCTGGACGCCATCGCCCGTTTGCAGCCCGAGGTGCTCGGGGACGCCCAAAGCCATATCCAAGACAGTTTCAACCCCGTACTGGACGGTTTGCTCGATTGCCCGCACTACACCCG
>Ga0114968_10000917_pt1 | contig 22390 bp, 18 predicted proteins | sample M_130807_EF_Meta_FD_87020 | JGI IMG/M metagenome (GOLD analysis project Ga0114968, IMG submission 87020) | Freshwater microbial communities from Lake Montjoie, Canada to study carbon cycling - M_130807_EF_MetaG | ecosystem: Environmental > Aquatic > Freshwater > Lake | place: Lake Montjoie... | reverse complement strand
CTCTCTAGCAGACCGGCAACATCAAGCAAGTTGCCCATCTGTTTGGCGTCGGATGACGCCAATTCAATGCATAAACCACTCTTTCATTCGGATCAAAACCGCCTTAAAACTACCAGACTGCTGCGTAACTTTACGACCTCGCAAGCGTTGCATACGTGCCTCGCTCAACAGACCCATCACTGTTGAAAAACGAGGGTTACGCATCACATCCGCAAGGCTACCCTGATATTCGGGTACCGCGACGCGCACCGGCTTCAAAAAGATATCTTCGGCGAGTTCAACGATACCGGGTAATAAAGCCGAGCCGCCTGTCAACACCACGCCCGAAGACAACAAGTCTTCGTAACCCGACTCTCGAATCACGCCCTGCACGAGGTCGAATAACTCAGCGACTCTGGGCTCGATAATCGCGCCCAAAGTCTGGCGCTTCACCAGACGCGGAGCACGATCGCCTAAACCGGGTACCTCGACGGTGTCGTCCGGGTTTGCCAGCACCTCTTTGGCCACGCCGTAACGCAGTTTGATCTCTTCAGCATCTGGCGTAGGGGTCCGCAACCCTTGCGCGATATCATTGGTAATTTGATCGCCGGCGATCGGCAGCACTGCAGTGTGGCGGATCGCGCCCCCGGTATAAATCGCCACATCAGTGGTACCCCCACCGATGTCGATCAACACGACACCCAGGTCTTTTTCGTCTGTGGTCAGGCATGTTTGACTGGACGCCAGTGGCTGCAAAATCAGATCCTGCACCTCAAGCCCGCAGCGGCGTACACACTTCACAATGTTTTGTGCCGCGCTGACGGATCCCGTCACGATATGCACCTTGACTTCCAGGCGCAAACCACTCATCCCAATCGGCTCGCGAATATCCTCTTGCCCGTCCACAATAAATTCTTGCGTCAAAATATGCAGCACTTGCTGATCGGTTGGGATATTCACTGCTTTTGCAGTCTCTATCACGCGGGCAACATCAGTAGCCGTCACTTCTTTGTCTTTGACTGCGACCATCCCACTTGAATTAAAGCTTCGGATGTGGCTGCCCGCAATCCCGGTATACACGTCGCGAATTTTGCAATCCGCCATTAATTCAGCCTCTTCCAGGGCGCGCTGAATCGCAGTGACGGTTGCCTCAATGTTGACCACAACACCTTTGCGCATCCCACTCGATTCATGCTGGCCCAAGCCTAGCACTTCAAAACGGCCCTCTGGCAATATCTCGGCCACCACTGCGACGACTTTGCTGGTGCCGATATCGAGAGCGACGATCAGATCCTTGATGTCACGGGTCATAGCGTTATCGTTTCTTTTTTAGTTGAGTAGGTTCGGGAAGGGCGGCAAGCGTAATCGCAAAGCCGTTGGGGTAACGTAGGTCGGCATGCGTCAAGGCGCGCCCACCTGTTCTTTGATTGATCTGCGGCATCGCCTGCACAAACCGCTCGATGCCTTCTGAAAAGGGTAAGGCTCCGGGGATCCCGCCTTGCGAATCGGCCGCCTCGGCGCCAGGGTCGCGCGCTAGAGCCAGGGTCATGCCGCTTGAGAGTTTGACCTGCCAGGCCAGGCGATTGTTCAACGACAACTCTTTGACGGTGAGTCCGAGGGGCGCAAACCAACGTTCGAGCTCTGCGTAGCGAGACACCACCAAACCTTCTTTGCCCTCGGGGCCTTCGAACTGCGGCAAGCTCACATCGTCGTCGAGTTCGCCCTGATTGGCCGTAAAAACCTGCGCCCAGGTGTTGATCATCTGGTTTTGGTTCCAGAGTGCAAGCGGTTGGTGCTCTTCGACCGTCACGCGCAAAGTGTTGGGCCAAATGCGACGCACCGACGCGGTTCTGACCCACGGCACTGCCTCGAAAACGGCTTGCGCCTCTGTCAGACGAATCGTAAAAAAATTGCCCGTCAGTTTGCTGGCGATCGAAGCCTGCACATTTTCGGGCGTGACATAACGCAGACTGCTGTTGCGCGTTGGCTCGAGTTCGATGGCCTGCAAGCTGAACATCGGGCGCTGCATCACCCAGTACACGCACCCAGCGAGCACGGCCAACACTGCCATCACCGCTAGGGTGTTGGCAAGTCTGTTGATCGTACGCGCTTCGTTCCACACAATCGGTCTCGCTAGTTTTTGTTATCAGACAGATGCCCAATCTTACAACGGGCATCCTGCAAAATTTGCATGCATAATTCGGGGTAACTCATGCCAAGGGCTTTCGCCGCCATGGGTACCAAAGAGTGCCCCGTCATCCCGGGCGAAGTATTCATCTCGAGCAGCCAGGGCCGATTATTCTGGTCTAGCATTAAGTCAGCGCGCCCCCAGCCTTCGCAACCCAGCGCACGATAGGCTTTTACGCTTATTTCAGCAATTTCAGTTGCCAAGGCCGAATCAAGCGGCGCAGGGCACACGTACTGCGTATCGTCTGAAAAATATTTATGCTGATAATCGTAGTTACCCTCAGGAGCAACGATTTCGATGACAGGCAAGGCCCGCGTGTCTTGACCTCGACCTAAGAGGGCAACCGTCAGTTCGCGCCCTGCAATAAACTGCTCGGCCAAGACCACGTCATCGTATTGCGCGGCCGCTTGGTAGGCTTGCGCCAACTCAGACACTTGATTCGCTTTCACAATACCCAGAGTCGACCCCTCGTGCGGCGCCTTCATCATCAAGGGCAAACCCAACGCCTTGGCGGCCGCAGTCACCTCGCTCGCCTCTGTCAGCGCACGGTAGCCTGGGGTCGGCAGACCCGCTTCTAACCATACCCGCTTTGTCATCACCTTATCCATGGCAAGGCTCGACGCCATTGGGCCACTGCCTGTGTACGGGATCCCCAGCATTTCAAGGGCGCCTTGCAGCGCGCCGTCTTCGCCATAGCGCCCGTGTAACGCGATAAACACACGCTCGTACTGTTGCGCGGCAAGCTCAGCCAAACTGCTTTGGCCTGTATCAAACAAGTGCGCATTGACCCCCTGACCACACAAGGCTGCATGCACGCCCGCTCCGGACATCAACGACACTTCACGCTCTGCCGAACGACCGCCATACAACACACCAACTTTACCGAAAGCTTGTGTCATGTGGGCACTCCTAGTTGATGGGGCACTTTACTGATCGAACCTGCGCCCATCACGATCACGATGTCGCCGTCTTGCGCAAAATTTAAAATCGCCTCGGGCATCGCGTTGACATCTTCGACAAACAGGGGCTCGACCTTGCCTGCTACGCGCACACCACGCGCCAGAGCACGTCCATCTGCAGCCACCAACGGGGGTTCGCCCGCAGCATAGACTTCGGTTAAGAGCACAGCATCGGCAGAGCTCAGCACATTGACAAAATCTTCAAAGCAGTCGCGTGTTCTGGTGTACCGGTGGGGCTGAAAAGCTAATACCACGCGGCGATTTGGCCAAGCGCCGCGTGCAGCAGCCAGCGTGGCGGCCATCTCGACCGGGTGATGACCGTAATCATCCACGACTCTAAACGTGCCGCCCTTGGCGGCGGTGAAATCGCCAATTTGAGTGAAGCGACGTCCAACGCCCTTAAACTCTGAAAGACCTTGAGCAATGGCCGAGTCACTCACGCCAAGCTCGGTTGCCACCGCAATTGCTGCCAGCGCGTTCAATACGTTGTGAACGCCCGGAAGATTCAAACTAATTGCCAGTGGACTGAGTTCGCCCTCGCGCGTTTGACGCCGCACCTCAAACTGCATGCGTGTGCCAAGCGCTTTGACGTTTGTCGCCACCACTTGCGCATCGGGCGATAAGCCATAAGTTGTGACGGGACGCGAGATGAACGGAATGATTTCACGCACGTTGGCGTCGTCGACGCAAACGATCGCGCTGCCATAAAACGGTAAGCGATGGGTAAACTCAACAAAAGCACCCTTGAGCTTCGCGAGATCATGGCCATAGGTATCCATGTGATCAGCATCGATATTTGTGATGATCGCCATGACTGGCAACAAATTCAAAAACGATGCGTCGGATTCGTCTGCTTCGACAACGATGAAGTCGCCCTGACCCAATCCCGCGTTTGCTCCGGCTGCGGTCAGTCTCCCACCAATCACAAAGGTGGGATCGAGGCCGCCCGCTGCCAACACGCTGGCAACCAGACTCGTGGTGGTGGTTTTGCCGTGCGTTCCTGCCACAGCGATCCCTCTTTTCAAGCGCATCAGTTCAGCCAACATCACCGCGCGCGGCACGACAGGGATGCGCGCCTGGCGTGCCGCGATCACCTCAGGATTATTATTGGCGACAGCCGTCGAAGTCACGAGCGCGTCAGCGTCTGCGATATTCTCGGCCCGATGACCCAACGCAATGCGTGCGCCCAAGCTTGTGAGGCGCTGCGTCGCAGCAGAATCAGCAAGGTCGGATCCTGAAATCCGATATCCCAAGTTGAGCAAGACCTCAGCGATGCCGCTCATCCCAGAGCCACCAATCCCTACAAAATGAATATGTTCAATGCGGTGCTTCATGCCGACACCCCCGCGAGTTCTTCGCAAACGTCCGCAATGCGCTGCGCGGCCTGAGGGCGCGCATGGGCTCTTGCACGCTGCGCCACCTCACTGAGTTCTGGGCGGTTACGTGCAAGCAGCCACTGACTAAGTGTATCGGGCGTTAACTCTTTTTGTTGGATGAGCCAGGCGGCCATATCATGACTTAAAAAACGCGCATTGGCCGACTGATGATCGTCTGCGGCATGGGGGTAAGGGACGAAGAGCGCAGCGACACCGGCAGCGGCGACTTCAGCAACCGTCATCGCACCCGCGCGGCAAATTAATAAATCGGCTTCAGAAAGTGCCTCTGCGATATTCTCAATAAACGGCACACAGTGTGCACTAACGCCAGACTGTGCGTACGCCTCTAACAAAGTGTCTAAGTGCTGCGTACCGGCTTGGTGAACCACGTCGGGACGCTGTTCGGGTGCAATCTTGGCGAGTGCCTGCGGAAGGAGTGCGTTAAGGGCCGTCGCGCCTAAACTGCCGCCAAGCACCAGTAACCGCAAGCCCCCAGAGCGCTGCGCATAGCGCTGTTCAGGCGGCGCCAGCGCAGCGACATCGTACCTGACGGGATTGCCCACGACTTCAGCGTCTTTTAAGGCTCCTGGAAATCCAACCAACACGCGTTGCGCAACACGGGCTAGCCAACGATTGGCCATCCCTGCAATCGCATTTTGTTCATGCAACACCAGAGGCGTCGCGCGCAAGGCACTCACCACACCGCCAGGAAACGCCACATACCCACCCATCCCCAAGACGACATTTGGGCGAAGGATTGAAAATTGTTGCCACGCTTGCAAGAGGGCCCGTAACAATAAGAAAGGCGCTTTGAGCTTCGCCAACAAACCTTTGCCGCGAAAACCAGCAAACCGTAACGCTGTCAGTGTGTAGCCCGCGGCAGGCACCAGTGTGCCCTCCATTTTGTCGGGGTTGCCCAGCCAACAAATCGTCCAGCCACGCGCACGCAAAACCTCAGCGACGGCCAGGCCGGGCATGATGTGACCGCCGGTGCCGCCCGCCATGATCAACACTACTGGAGCGCGCGCGGTCATGTGCGGACCCCCCGCATCATGTTGCGATTTTCAAAGTCCACTCTAAGCACAATCGCGATGGCGCATAGATTCATCACGATGCCGGTACCACCATAACTAACGAGTGGCAAGGTCAGACCCTTGGTCGGCAGTAAGCCCAAACAAACGCCTATATTGATAAAGGACTGAACACCGAACCAGATACCGACACCTTGTGATACGAGTCCCCCAAATGGGCGCTCCATGGCAATCGCCTGACGTCCAATTTCAATACAACGATGGACTAAGACACCGAACAAAGTAATCATCAACAAAATACCGACGAATCCGAGTTCTTCTCCGATCACTGCCATGATGAAATCGGTGTGCGCTTCAGGCAAATAGTGCAGCTTTTCGACGCTTCCACCCAGACCGACACCGGTCCATTGGCCTCGGCCAATCGCCACCAACGAATGCGAAAGCTGGTAAGAGTCTTTCACTAAATTCTCGGGCGCCCAGGGGTCTAAGTAGGCGAAGATACGCCGTGTTCTGAAGGGTGACAGATAGATTGCGAGTGCAAAGCCAGCAGTCAAGACCAGGGCAATGCCTGAAAATATATGCGCGTTAATTCCACCTAAAAACAAGATCCCCATTGAAATCGCGATGATGACAATCACCGCACCCAAATCAGGCTCTTTGAGCAAGAGCCCTGCCACCACGGCTAACGCTACAGCGATCGGCAAAAAGCCGCGCAAGGTACTGTGCATTTGACCTTGCTTACGTATCGTGTAATCGGCCGTAAATAACAAAGCGGCAAGCTTCATCAACTCAGAGGGCTGAAAAGTCACGGGGCCTACGGGCAACCAACGCATGGCGCCATTTACCTTCCGGCCGATCCCCGGGATCAATACCGCCACCAGAAGCAACAGCGTGATAATAAATAGCCACGGCGTCACGCGTTGCCAGGCCTGGATGGGCACCGTCAACACAAAGGCTGCGACAAACAGCCCTACGCCGACGTAAAGCGTTTGGCGCACTACGAAAAAATAACGCCCGTAATTGGCATACTTCGGACCATCTGCCAGCGCAATTGCCGCCGAATACACCATCAAAATACCGATTGCGACCAACAAGCTTGTGGCCACAACCAGCGGCAAATCGTAGTTACGCATCGTGGTGCGGGTGGGTCGTACCGCGTTCACACTATTCGTTAGGTCAGCAAAGAGGCTCATGCCACCTCTCCCTGATCGAGCGCAAGCTCATGCGCAGCGTCTACAAAAACCTGACCACGATGTCCGTAGTTGCGAAACATATCCAAGCTGGCACAAGCTGGCGAGAGCACGACAGCGTCGCCCTCTTGGGCTTGCGCAAAGGCCAACTCAACGGCCTGCGGTAACGTGTCAGCCAAAAGGCACGGCACTCCGGTTGGGGCAAGCGTATCCAACAGCAAGCGCGCGTCTTGCCCAATCAGCACGACCGCGCGCACATTGCGCGCCACCACGGAAACCAAAGGCGAAAAATCTTGGCCCTTGCCGGCGCCCCCAGCAATCAACACTGAACGTCGCCCTAACCCCTCCAGGCCGGCCACCGTAGCCCCGACGTTCGTCCCTTTGCTATCGTTAAAAAAATCAATGCCGCGCACGCTGCGGACAAACTCCATGCGATGCGGTTCGCCAACATAATCGCCCGCCGCACGCAGTGTGGCACCGAGGCCAGCGCCAGCCGCGCGAGCCAGCAATAACGCCGCTTGCGTGTTGAGTGCGTTATGCAGGCCATGCAACCCCAAAGCATCCATGGGCATCAGGCGTACGATGCGACCCGAGGCGCGCTCGGGAGGCGGCGCATTCTTTTTACGCTTAACGGGCGTCGGCAAGTCGTCGTCAAACTCAGTTGCCTCGGCGGTCGTTAGCCAACAAACATCGTGGCTACTTTCAAGCCCAAAGTCGCCCGTTAACATGGGCGTATCGCGACCAAAACTGCGAACATTTAGAGCGGGTAGTGACGGGCACATAGCCATCACCGTTGCGTCATCACGATTGACAAGCCACACATCCGTCATCTCGTAGATCCGGGCTTTTGCCTGCCCGTACGCCTCCATGTTGCCATGCCAATCTAGATGGTCTTGCGTGACGTTGAGCACAACGGCCGCGGTCAAGCGCAGGCTGTGCGTTGTTTCGAGTTGAAAGCTGGATAACTCGAGTACCCATACGTCGGGCAGCGTGTTGGTATCTAGGGCATCCATCAAAGCGTCAAGCGCAGCAGGGCTAATGTTGCCGGCGGCACGTACGCTGATCCCCGCGGCTGACAACATATGGCGAGTCAGCGCCGTAACGGTTGTCTTACCATTAGTGCCCGTCACCCCCAAGACACGCGGTGCATATTGCTGCGCCGCCTGCAGTTGCTGCAAGGCACGTGCGAACAATTCAATTTCACCGATGACTTCAATGCCGGCGACTGCAGCCTGCTCGAGCAACTCTTTGACAGGCGACAAGCCAGGCGCCAGACCAGGGCTTAATACCAGAGCGCCCACGCCCTCGAGTAGCGCAGTCTCAAACACATCGCAACCGAGGTGCAAGTCGAGCGTGGCGATATCGACTGTCTGGGTCAACGCCTCAAGCCCAGCTGGGGACCGACGCGTATCAGCCACCCGCACCGCGGCACCGTTGCGCGCGCACCAGCGCGCTGCAGCGACACCTGTCTCGCCGAGCCCAACAATCAGGACCAGCGCAGGCAATGCAGAGGGTGAAACTGTTTCGTTCATCGAATCTTCAGTGAAGCTAAACCAATCAACACCAGCATCATGCTGATGATCCAAAACCGCACCACGACTTGTGTTTCTTTCCAGCCGCCGACTTCAAAGTGGTGATGCAGCGGCGCCATTTTTAAAATACGTTGCCCCTGCCCATAGCGGTACCGCGTGTATTTAAACCACGACACCTGCAACATCACGGACAGCGTTTCAACCACAAACACACCACCCATGATGAACAGCACGATTTCTTGGCGCACGATGATCGCAATGGTTCCCAGCATGCCACCGAGCGCCAAAGCGCCGACGTCGCCCATAAATACCTGCGCGGGATACGCGTTAAACCATAAGAATGCTAAGCCGGCACCCGCAAGCGCTGCGCAGAGCACCATCAACTCGCCGGCGCCCGGCACATACGGAAACAACAAATAGCGTGAGTAGTCGACACGTCCGACCACATAAGCGAACACGCCTAAGGCTGAACCGACCATCACCGTGGGCATGATTGCCAAGCCATCGAGGCCATCGGTCAAATTGACCGCATTGCTGGTGCCCACAATCACGCACCAACTGACTGCCACAAAACCTAGCGCGCCGAGCGGGTAACTAAAGGTTTTGAAAAAGGGCACAATCAGGTCGGCCCGCGCGGGGAGCGTGACAGAAAAGCCACTTGTCACCCAGTCTGTCGCCACTGTCCACAGATTCGCAGAACTGGGCGCCGAGATCGCAAACATCAGGTACAGCGAGGCTGCGGCACCGATCAAGGCTTGCCAAAAGAATTTCTGACGTGCCGGCATTCCCTCTGGGTCGCGGTGAACGACTTTGCGATAATCATCCACCCAACCCAATAAGCCAAAGCCAAGCGTCACCAACAACACCGCCCACACATAGCGGTTACGCAAGTCAGCCCACAAAAGGGTACTGACCGCAATCGAAATCAAAATTAGCGCTCCGCCCATGGTGGGCGTACCCGTTTTGACCAAATGGGTTTCGGGGCCATAGCTGCGCACAGTCTGGCCAATTTTTAGCGCCGTGAGTTTGCGAATCACACTCGGCCCGGCGATCAACCCGATCAACAGCGACGTCGCGCACGCCAACACGGCGCGCAAGGTGATGTATTCAAAGACCGCGAAACCGCGTGCGTAGTTTTCAGCCAACCAACCGAAGAGTTCAAACAGCATGCTTCACCACGTCTTTATCCGTTGCCTCAAACTGCTCAAGGCAAGTACGCACAATTTTTTCCATGCGCATGAAGCGCGAACCTTTAATGAGTACACTTTTTGCCCTGTGCTGCGCAATCCAGTCGCTTGCCTCTTCGTGCGTCTCGCAAACGATGGCTTGCGTGCCAAACGCGGTTGCGCTTAAGCGTGTTGCCTGGCCAAGCGTCAACAAGTGGTTGATGCCACGCTCGCGTGCGTAGGCACCGACCTCTTCATGCATCGCAGGGCCGTTATCGCCCACCTCACCCATATCACCGAGTACAAGTACACGCGGAACCGGCAAAGAGGCGAGCACGTCAATCGCTGCGCGTACCGAGTCAGGATTGGCGTTGTAAGAGTCATCAATCAGCATCACGCCATTGGCCAGGCGATGCGGCTGCATACGACCTGAAACCGCGTGAAACGCGGCAAGACCTTGCTCGATCGCACGCATTGGCACCGCCGCAGCCAGAGTGCAAGTCACCGCCGCCAGCGCATTGAGCACGTTGTGTGCGCCCGGCACCGACAGCGCCACGCGACCCTCGCCTTTCGGCGTATGAACAGTGAAGCTGGTGCCTAGGGCATCGGTGTGTATATCACTGGCCCAAACTTCAGCTTGCTCACTCATACCAAAGCGCAGACTAGCGCGCTCGCTAGCCAGCTCGAGCCATAACTGAGAAAAGGTGTCCGCGACCGGAAATACTTTGACGCCCTCGGGCATCAAGGCGGCGTAGACTGCGGCATTTTCACGCGCCACCGCCTCAACGTTGACCATGAACTCTTGATGCTCGCGCTGAGCGTTATTGACGAGCGCCACTGTAGGCTCAGTCACCTGAGCCAAGATGGCGATTTCACCTGGATGGTTCATGCCCAACTCAATCACCGCAGCTTGATGCTCGTGGCGCAAGCGCAGCAGAGTCAAAGGCACCCCTAACTCATTATTTAGATTGCCAACGGTCGCTAACAGGCGGGTCTCACCCAGCCAAGCGGCCAGAATGGAAGAAATCATTTCTTTGGTGGTCGTTTTGCCATTACTGCCCGTTACTGCAATCATCGGGATGGCAAACTGTCGACGCCAGGCGCGCCCGAGCTGCAGTAGCGCGGCACGGGTATCGCCCAAGGCAATTTGCGCTAAGCCAGGTACAGGCCGAATCGCCTCAACGATGGCGGCGCAGGCGCCCGCCGCCTGAATGTGCGCAAGGTAGTCGTGACCATCGAAGTGGTCGCCCTTGATAGCTAAAAATATTGAGCCAACTTCGAGCCGACGCGAATCGGTTTGAATCGTGCGGTGTTGTTTCAATAACAATGCAGCTTGCGCCCATTGACGATCATCGAAAGGGGCGCGCTGGCCAGCGATCTCTTGATATGTTTCGTGACCTTTTCCTGCAATGAGCACGACATCATTTGGTGCCGCACCCAAGACAGCCATCAAAATGGCCTGGGCCCGGTCTGGCTCAATCCTCACGTTGGTGCGAACAGCAGGCAACGCTGCAACGATCTGGGCAATGATGGCCTTTGGATCTTCATCGCGCGGGTTGTCACTTGTCACAATGAATCGATCGGCCAAGCGCTGCGCCACTTCACCCATCAGCGGACGTTTACCCGCATCACGATTACCGCCGCAACCCATTACGCACCAAACCTGCGCGCCGCGCACCTCGGCCAACTCGCGCGCGACCTCTAAGGCGCGTGTCAGCGCATCTGGAGTATGGGCGTAGTCAACCAAAACGGTCGGAACAGCAAGATCAGTCAGAATGGGTTCTACCGCTTGGAGCCGTCCGTCAACGGGTGCGAGCTTGGTAAAGCTCGTGGCAATCTCAGCCAACGACCAATCAAGCGCCTTGAGCAAACCCGCTACGCATAATAGATTTGAAATATTATGCCGGCCATACAGTTTCGTTTCAATGGCGACATGCTCGCTCTGCGCATGCAACACCCAAGCCGCATCGCGCGGTGTGTCGGCCAAGCTCTGTGCACACAGCGCGACAACGCTCGAATTGCGATCGCGCTCTAGGCCATACATCACGACCGTGCAAACGGCACTTGAAGCTAGGCTCGCGCCAAACGCATCGTCGGCATTGAGCACCGCCGCTTGCAGCCCCGGCCACGCAAACAGGCGCGCCTTAGCGGCTGAATACGCCTGCATGGTGTGGTGATAATCGAGATGATCGCGCGAAAGATTTGTGAACCCAGCCGCAAAAATGCGCACGCCGGCAAGCCGTCCTTGGTCTAAGCCAATGGATGAGGCCTCAAGCGAGACATACTGGGCACCGGCCTCTCGTAACGCCGCCAAGCTTCGATGAACCGAAATTACATCGGGGGTCGTAAGCGTACCCGCACGCACTGATCCATCCGGAAAACGTACTCCCAAGGTACCAAGCGCTCCTGCTGCATGGCCAGCCGACTGCAGCGCATCGGTCAGCCATTGCACACAACTCGTTTTGCCATTGGTGCCGGTCACCGCCATGACTTTCAAATGCGCCGAAGGCTGACCATACCAACGATCAGCAAGTGCGCCAAGACGTTCTTTTAAGTCAGTCAGCCCCAACACTGGCACGCTAAAATCCGCTGCTTGCCATTGCGCCGCCGACTCAACGTGTACGAGAACCGCAGCAGCGCCCTGCTTGATCGCTGCAGCGATGAAATGCCTACCATCGCTGGTAAGGCCTGGGCACGCCACAAACACGTCGCCTGCGCGTACGTCTCGTGAGTCGGCCTGTAAGTGGGCGCCGCACTCAATCGTGCTGCGTAGCAATGCCACCAGGTTTTCTGTGGATATATGGGTATCGAGCAGCACCGAATGCGTCATCGCGAGCCCCCACCAACCGCGGCAACAGCCGATTCGAGCGCCGTATCGGGTTGCACGTTCATCGTACGTAAGGCACCACCCACAATCGTAGCAAAGACCGGGGCTGCAACCTTGCCGCCGTAATACACGCCAGATTGTGGCTCATCAATGGTGACTGCCACCACAATACGTGGATCCGATACCGGAGCGAAACCTACGAACGAGCCACGGTAGCGACTTGTACTGTATTTGCCATCCACGATCTTACGTGCGGTACCGCTTTTGCCTGCGACGCGATAGCCTTGCACTTGTGCCGCTTTCGCACCTTCCGGTCCGGCTGCAGCCTCAAGCCACATGCGAATTTTTTGCGCGACCTCGGGTGGGTAGATTGGAGTAGTCGTGGCTTGATCTTCGCGCTTGACCAAAGACAAACCGACCATGTCTCCTTCGCGGGCAAACACCGTGTAGGCGCGCGCTACCTGCAAAAGCGAAACGGATAACCCGTAGCCATATGACATAGTGGCTTTTTCAATCAGACGCCACCGTTCGTAGGGTCTGAGGCGCCCGGCTGCTGCACCAGGAAACCCGGTCTGTGGAACTTGCCCAAGTCCAAGCTCGTTAAACCGGGTCCACATTTCACGCGATTGTAATTTTTCTGAAATCAGCGTCATCCCGATGTTACTTGACTTCAGCAACACACCCGCTGGGTCAAGCGTGCCGTTCGCGCTCACATCACTGATGGTGGCGCCCTGATAATTAAACTTACCGTTACCTGTATTGAAAGAGGTCGCAGGGGTAATGCGCTTGAGCTCGAGTGCGAGGCCAACCGTAAACGGCTTCATGATCGAGCCGGGTTCAAACGTATCGGTGAGCGCCTGATTGCGAAGATTACCGCCGCGAAACGAATCTCGACGGTTGGGATCGTAGGTGGGCATATTGCCCAGCGCTAGAATCTCACCGGTCTTCACATCAATCACCACCGCAGCCGCGCCCTTGGCCTTGTTGGTCACCATCGCCTCTTGTAGCGCGCGGTAAACCTGGTATTGAATACGCGTATCGAGCGACAACTTTATATTTTGACCGTCTACCGGAAAGTCAACGGCCCCCACGCTTTCGATGGTACGGCCCAATCGGTCTCTCATAATGCGACGGCTGCCAGCTTGCCCCGAAAGCTGCTCGTCAAACAGATACTCAACACCCTCTTGGCCGCGATCTTCTACGTTGTTAAAGCCAACGACGTTGGCCATGACTTCACTTTCAGGATACAGGCGGCGATTGTCTGGTTGCTGAATCAACCCCGGGATGCGTAAGTCAGTGACTTTTTGCGCGATCTCAAGAGGTACCTGGCGTTTTAAATACACAAAGGGCTTTTCGTCGGCAATTTTTTTACGCAACTCATCAGCGGATAGCTCAAGTAATTCAGCAAGTTGTTGGAGCTTTTTGGGGGAGGCCTCTCTGGTATCTTTCGGACGAATCGCGATGGATCGGGCGGGCACGCTTGCCGCAAGGACGACGCCGTTACGATCTAAAATCTTGCCACGACTGGCATGCAAGGTGAGCGTGCTTTCGTAGATACGTTCGCCACGCTGCTGTAAAAATTCAGTCGTGATGCCCTGCAGATATAACGCACGCAGGGCCAGGGCCAAGAAGGCCAACCCCAACAAGCTCAATACTAAGCGACCGCGCCAAAGCGGATAGTGCACGCGTAGCACGGGATTGTCGAAGAAGGGCAGCCGCTTCATTTGTCGCCCCTTAGGGTCGTACTTGAAGCAGACTGATTAATATAAATTGTGCGATCCGGCACAATTGAAGTCATTTTGAGCTGCTCGCGAGCCAGCTTATCAACGTTTGCATTACGTGCTTGCTCGGCACGATCAAGCTGCAACTGTCGCCATTCAATGTCAAAGTTAAGCGCCTGCGTTCTTGAGCGATCGAGCTCAACGTAAAGCTGCCGCGCCTGGTAGCGCGCGGTCACGAGCGAGATCGCCGAGATCATCAACACACCAGCCACCAGAATGCACAGGCGCCCCATCAGTGCGCCCCTTTTTTGCCACGCCTGACCACCCGTTTGGGCGCCGGCGAGTAAGCGGCTGCGCCTTGCGGACCCAAGGCCGTTGACGTACGTTCGGCAACCCGCAAAACGGCCGAGCGCGAGCGCGTATTTTCTCTAATCTCGTTATGAGTTGGCAGGACACGCGCCAGCGCCAGCAATACCGGCTGAGGCATTTCGCTTTCACGCAGAGGGAGGCGGGCATACGCGGCTTCAGGTTTCGAAGCCGCGGTAATGAACTGCTTGACAACGCGATCTTCCAGCGAGTGGAAGCTAATCACGGCCATACGTCCGCCTGTTTTTAATAAATTCAGAGCTGCCTGGAGGGCGTTCTCGAGTTCTTGAAGTTCACGATTGAGGTAAATCCGTAAAGCCTGAAAGGTGCGTGTAGCCGGGTGTTGACCCTTTTCGCGCGTACGGACGACACTTGACACGAGCTCGGCGAGCTCGAGCGTGGTGCTGAGCGGACGTTCTGCGCGGCGAGCATCAATCGCCTTTGCAATCTGAAAAGCAAACCGTTCTTCGCCATAGTTGACTATGACCTCCTGCATCTCTTGAATACTGGCCTGCGCGAGCCACTGCGCAGCTGTCTCACCTCGCGTGGTGTCCATCCTCATATCAAGCGGGCCATCCCGCATGAACGAAAATCCACGCCCTGCATCATCAATCTGCGGCGACGAAACCCCCAGATCTAACATCACGCCGTCAATGGCGTCTATCCGTAAGGCCAACAACGCCTCGCGCATATCACCAAACGCCTCATGAATCACCGAAACGCGATGATCCGTTTGGGCCAACTGCCTTGCTACCTCAATCGCTTGAGGATCCTTGTCAAACACCACCAGCCTTGCATCGGCGTTCAGCCTGGCCAGCAGCGCTTTTGAATGGCCACCTCGGCCAAACGTTGCATCCACATACACACCCGACAAGCGCCGGGCTTGCTCAGCGACGTAGTCTTCAGACAACACGTCGCGCTTGCCATAATCAGCTACGACCAAGGCCTCGATCGTCGGCTCGAGCAACACGGGCCGGTGGGCAAACTCGGTCACGGCTTAAAACGAAAACTGGTTTAAAACATCACCCATGCCTTGCGACAAATCAGCGGCCTCGCGGCGCGCCAATGCCGCGGCATCCCACAACTCAAAGTGCGCGCCCATTCCCAGCAACATCACATCGCGCGTAAACCCAGCGGCCGTGCGCAGTTCAGGTGCCACAAGTATTCGACCCGAACCATCAAGCTCGACGTCTTGCGCGTTACCGAGTAGCAAACGTTGGAGCGCGCGCGCCGACATCGGAAAGGCAGCGATTTGCTCGCGCTTAACTTCCCATTCGGGTCGGGGGTACACCAAAAGGCATCCATCTGGATGGCGGGTGAGTGTGAGGCAGCCCTTCGCCTGCTCAATCAGAGCGTCGCGATGCCGAGTCGGAACATTGATCCGACCCTTCGCATCAAGCGTGAGAGCACTGCTGCCTTGAAACACCAAATTACCCCACTTAAATACACAAAAACCTACTTTTCACCACTTTAAGCGAATGGTTAGGCTCGGTCAAGCGTGAATTGAGTTTTTTTCAATAGGAACAAGGGGTTAGCGCATTATTTGAAATTTACTATAAAGCTTAATACTTAAATAAATCAAAGTATTGCAAGCTTAAGTAAAAGTCGTTTATAACGTAATGGGCAAGGGATTACCCTATGCGCCAAGAGGCTATTTGCGCGATTTGGGATAAACATCAGGAAAATTTGGATAAAAAGTGCAAGACAGACCTATAGGCCGGATTCTGTAAGCCTAATTGCTTAGGCTGGCAATCATTCCTCTTGGCATGCCATTGCTGACATGCTCTAGCCACCTACCCGCATACTTGAGCGAGCCGCCCGTCGTGACACGAGGTCACACGCATGCCTATTTGGTGTTGCTCCGGATAGAGGTTGCCGCGTTTCACCCTGCATTGTTAGAGCTGACTAGCAGCTTCAGCATCACGGCAACACCGTGACAGAGTGCGCTCAAGAGCACACCCCCAATGCAGACTCGTCTCTGTGGCCCTAGTCCTCAGCCTCTTGTTCGCTTACGCGCACGCCTGACCGGACGGTCGTTAACCGTTATCCTGCCCTATGGAGTCCGGACCTTCCTCGCTGCCCGAAAGCACCGCGATTGCCCAGTCTGCCTTGCCTGCGCATTGTACGGCCCAATCCCCTAACAGCTCTGGGTATCAACAAACAGTAAATCCCATGTCCTGCGACAATAGCGGTCTAACGAATCAACCGCGCGCCTGGCGTGCATACAGTCTCACTCATGGCTATCGCTTTAATCTCACTCAGTGCCGTACACCTTGCCTATGGCCATCACCCTTTACTCGACGGCGCAGATCTCACGATTCAATCCGACGAACGCATTGGTTTAATCGGACGAAATGGCGCAGGTAAATCTTCGCTGCTTCGCCTGCTCGACGGGCGCACTGAACCCGATGATGGTGCGATCACCGTCGCGGGACACGTCAGAGTCGCTACAGTCGAACAAGAGCCCGTTCTTGATGAAACCCTGACGATCGAGCAAACCGTCATGGGTGAATATGACCCAGATAACGAAGACTGGCAACGCGGCCCACGTGTGTTGGCCTTGATTGACAAGCTTGGCTTACCACCAGAGGCCTTGGTCGGAACACTGTCTGGCGGCATGCGCAAGCGTGTTGCGCTCATTAGCGCAATGGCAAATCAACCTACGCTGTTGCTGCTAGACGAGCCCACCAACCATTTGGATCTCGATGGTATCAACTGGCTTGAAACAACGCTTAAGCAATGGCCAGGCAGTGCGATCATCATCACGCATGATCGACGTTTTCTAGATTCAATCGCGACGCGCATCGTCGAGCTTGATCGCGGCAAGTTGCTAAGCTTTCCAGGAAACTTTTCCGACTGGCAAGTGCGCAAAGCGCAATGGCTTGAATCCCAGCGTCTTGAAAATGCACGCTTTGACAAGATGCTGGCACAAGAAGAGATTTGGATTCGCAAAGGCGTTGAAGCCAGACGCACGCGCAACGAGGGTCGCGTCAGGCGACTTGAGCAATTGCGCGTTGAGCGTGTTGCAAGACGCGAGCGCCAAGGCAACGTTCAACTCGCAGTTGATGCAGGACAACGCTCAGGCAAACTGGTGGCAGAACTTGAGCACGTCAACAAATCGTTTGGCGATCATTGCGTCGTCAAAGACTATTCGACGATCATCATGCGCGGCGATCGCATTGGTATCATCGGCCCCAATGGTGCGGGCAAGTCAACGCTGCTTAAACTCATCTTGGGCACGCTACAAGCAGATTCAGGCACGATCAAGTTGGGCACTAATTTAAGTGTGGCCTACTTCGATCAAATGCGTAGCCAGTTAGATGAAAACGCAACGCTTGCCGACGTCATCAACCCTGGAAGCGAGTGGATTGAAATTGGCGGTAACCGCAAGCATGTCATGAGTTACCTTGGTGACTTTTTGTTCGCGCCCGCGCGTGCGCAATCTCCGGTCAAGAGTCTGTCAGGCGGCGAGCGGGCGCGTTTATTACTGGCGCGTTTATTTGCTCGCCCTGCCAACATCTTGGTGCTCGACGAGCCCACCAACGATCTTGATATCGAAACACTCGAGCTACTCGAAGAGCTACTACAAGATTACCCCGGCACGGTATTGCTCGTCAGCCATGACCGAACCTTTTTGGATAATGTCGTCACCCAAACCATTGCCAGCGAGGGTAACGGCGGCTGGAAAGATTACGTTGGTGGATTTGGTGATTGGGAGCGCCAGCGCACTATCCCCAAGAAAGCCTCTGCACTTGAAAAATTATCGGCGGCAAGTGCGCCCAAAAATACTTCTGCGCCTGGGAAGCTTGCGGCGACTGACCCGCTCAATCGCGCTGCGTCCGATCAACAAGCGGCCAATGCGAACCGCACGCTTGCTCAACCGGCCGGCTCTGTCGGTACGGCAAAAGGCACCAACAAAGCAAAGGGCGCAAAAATGACGCCTTGGGAGACCAAAGAGCTTGCGCAACTACCCGCTGAAATTCAGGCTATTGAGCAAGAGCAGGCGCAGCTAGTTATTGAGCTTGGTAATAGCGAGCTGTACACAAACGACTCAGCCAAGCTTGCAACGATTCAAGCACGGATGACCGAACTTGAAGCACTGTCGATCAAAAAGTTTGAACGCTGGGAAGCACTCGAGGCGCGCAACCACTAAGCTGAGCGAATCAAGCTGTCTGATCGCTCGGCTTAATTATTCTGCCGCGTTGTGCTGCTGCGTTGTGCTGCCGAGTTGCCGGCCCTGACTGCGTCAACCCTGTTGAACGACCCGACTGAGCCTGGCCTAAATCATTCGCCAGGGCAGCGTCTCTCCGGCTGCCAGAGGCACCAGCGTCTCATGGCCATAAGGCACCTCTAACGGTACGACGTAAGGCTCACGCGTTAACGTCACGCTGCCTTTGTTGCGCGGCAAGCCATAAAAATCAGGCCCTCTAAAACTGGCAAAGGCTTCAAGACGGTCGATTTTATTTGCCTTCTCAAAGGCGGTGGCGTAGAGCTCAAGCGCATGTACGGCGGTATAGCAGCCGGCGCAGCCGCATTCATTTTCTTTTAAGCCTTTTGCATGCGGCGCACTATCGCTTCCCAAGAAGAAACGTGGGCTGTCGCTTGTGGCGGCGTCAACAAGTGCCTGGCGATGGATTTCGCGCTTTAAGATCGGCAAACAGTAAAAGTGCGGTCGGATACCGCCCTTAAAAATCTCGTTACGGTTATAGAGCAAATGCTGTGCGGTGATGGTCGCAGCGATTGGGCCTGACGAGTCTTTGACGTAATCCACCCCTTCTTTAGTCGTAAGATGCTCAAACACAACCTTGATCTCAGGAAAGCTCTTGCGCAAGGGGATCATCACCCGATCGATAAACAGCGCTTCGCGATCAAACACATCCACCTCTGGATCTGTCACCTCACCGTGCATCAAGAGCGGCATGCCCACACGCTGCATCATCTCGAGTACCTTTGAGCACTTGCCTAGCAAGTCAGTCACGCCCGCATCTGAATTGGTCGTGGCGCCAGCTGGATACAGCTTCACTGCGACTAAGTCTTCAGCCTCATGCGCGCGCGCAATTTCGTCTGGTGCTGTTTTGTCGGTGAGATACAAAGTCATCAGCGGGGTAAAGCTGACCCTCGGTATACCGCAGGCATCAAGCGCCGCTTCGATTCGAGCGCGATAGGCCTGTGCAAGCGCCACAGTGGTCACAGGCGGCTTTAAGTTAGGCATGATGACTGCACGCGCAAATTGCTTTGCCGTGTGCCCTACGATGGCCTGCATGGCCTCTCCGTCGCGCAAATGAATGTGCCAGTCATCTGGGCGCGTTAGGGTAATGGTGTTGATTGGCATGTTAGGTCTCAAGTGGCATGCTGCGTTCAACGAGTGCGGCAAACATCGCAGAACCCGCTGGAATCACAGCATCGTTAAAGTCAAAGTTTGCATTATGCAGAAGGCGGCCTTGCTCGGCCCCCCCTTGCCCCAATCTAAAATAGGCGCCGGGTCTTTTTTGCAACATATACGAAAAATCTTCAGCGCCCATTGACGGAATCAAATCGCGCACAACGCGTTCTGCACCGAATAGCTCTGTTGCCACATCTGCAACAAAATTAGCGTGTTCTGTTGAGTTAATCGTGGCCGGGTAAGAGCGATGATATTTAAGTTCGGCGGTGGCGCCGAAGGCTTGTGCCACCGAACTGATGACTGCACGCATGCGAGATTCGACGAGCTGCTGAACCGTATCGCTGAAAGTTCTGACGGTTCCGACTAACAAGGCCCGGCCCGGAATCACACTGGGCGCATTGGCGCTACCCGCCTGGATGTGGCCGACCGAGATGACTGCAGCCTCGACGGGGTGAACGTTGCGCGATACGATCGTCTGCAATGCCGTCACGATTTGTGCTGCCACCACAATGGGGTCGATCGTTTGGTAGGGGTGTGCGCCATGGCCCCCGCGCCCCTCTATCGTGACCTCCCAGCGGTCTGACGCAGCCATCATCGGCCCCGGATTCAGGCCAATCGTCCCTGCCGGCAACGCAGGCCAGTTATGCAAGGCGTAGACCGCATCGCAGGGAAAACGCTCAAACAAGCCATCGTCGAGCATGGCCTTTGCCCCGCCTAAGCCCTCTTCGGCCGGCTGAAAAATGAGTACGGCAGTGCCGTTGAAACTGCGACTCTGGGCGAGATATTTGGCTGCGCCAAGCAAAATCGCAGTATGGCCATCGTGGCCACAGGCGTGCATCAACCCTGGCACTGTCGAGCAATACTGCGCTGCGCCCTCTTCTTTGATTGGCAAGGCGTCCATATCAGCCCGTATTCCAATCGAGCGGCCTGAGTCGTGGCGTTGCCCACGGATCACACTAACCACTCCTGTGCGACCCACCCCACGATGCACCTCAACACCGAGCGCTTCAAGAGCCCCCGCGACGATGCTCGCGGTACGGATCTCTTGGAAGCCAAGCTCTGGATTCGCATGTAAATCCCTACGCAAAGCCGTTAATTCTTGATGAAATTTTTGTATGGAGGCGAGTGGAGAACGTGGGTACATGATTCAGTCTATGCGGGCTATATTCAGAGGAAATAGTTTACCTCTAGAGCAAATTTGCGACATTTATTGCTTTTTCATAGTAGAAAGCGCAAAAATCTTTGTCTATTCTGTGTAGACACGTTATGCTGCGCTCGTTGTGCACATTAATTTATCTCTCTAGGAGAAATCACATGGCCACTGCCAAGAAGCCTGCTGCAAAGAAAGCCGCTGTCAAAAAACCTGCTGCCAAAAAAGTAGCGGTTAAAAAAGTAGCTGCAAAACCTGCCGCCAAGAAAGTTGCAGTTAAAAAAGTTGCTGCAAAAAAAGCACCCGCTAAAAAAGTCGTTGCAAAAAAAGTCGTAGCGAAAAAAGCGCCTGCTAAAAAGGTTGCTGCAAAGAAAGTTGCTCGCAAGCCAAATGCTGCTTTCATGAAGCCGATGACACCTAGCGCTGTTTTGGCTGCCGTGATTGGTGCGACGCCAGTGCCACGCACAGAAGTCACCAAAAAGATTTGGGTGTACATTAAAAAGCATGATCTGCAAGACGCTAAAAATCGTCGCAATATCAATGCCGATGACAAACTCAAGCCTTTGTTTGGTAAAGCACAAGTATCGATGTTCGAATTGACCAAGATCATCAGCGGTCATTTGAAGTAAACCGGTCTTACTGCCCTAGGGCGTAAGTTGGTAAAAAGGGGAGAAGATACTCACGTGTCTTCTCCCTTTTTTATATTCACGGTAAGGTCGGCAACTCTTATTGCATGTTTTGATCGCGCCGCCTTGTGCGCTTACGTTGCTCGCGCTGCCTAGTTACCAGTCAGTTGCTGATATGAGAGGGTCATTGCTGCTAAATCACTGAACGTGACTCGTAAAGTGCGAGCCAGCCCTTAATTAAGCGATAGATCACCCAAATGCCGGTGCCGGCCACGCCAACCCAACCAATATGCACCAAGGTTGCCAACGCGCTCACGGCGAACCAAAGCGCACCCCACCAAAAGGTATAAAGCATCCAGTCAAAGTGCAAGGCGTAGATCGTGCCCGCTGCATCAGCTCTTTTGACAAATAACAAGATGACGGCGGCCACCGCGGCCGCACCAAACATACCCATCGACAAGATGCCTATGGCAAAAAGCCCATAAGCAATGTGTGTGAGCATTTTTAAATCTATCGTGGTGTTTGGCACAGACGACGTTGGGGTTGTTGAGGATGATGGATCGATCATAATTAATACTCCGTAGTGCTAGTGAACGTAGTGCTAGTGAATTTGATCTTACCTGAGACCATGGATAATGGGCTAAGTTTCCGTCGTTTTCAATGGTTTCCCCTAGCCCGGTTTACCCTAGCCCGGTTTACCCTAAAAACTCGCTCAGCTCGGCAACTCGCAAGCTGTACATCGAAACAATACTCGAGCGCACATAAAGCGTTCGCCCAAAGACAAACCCCCAAGTGCTTATGACACTTGGGGGTTTGGGGTATAAGAGCTTGACGATGTCCTACTTTCACAGATGTACATCCACTATCATCGGCGCTAAGGTGTTTCACGGTCCTGT
>Ga0114968_10000916_pt1 | contig 22400 bp, 21 predicted proteins | sample M_130807_EF_Meta_FD_87020 | JGI IMG/M metagenome (GOLD analysis project Ga0114968, IMG submission 87020) | Freshwater microbial communities from Lake Montjoie, Canada to study carbon cycling - M_130807_EF_MetaG | ecosystem: Environmental > Aquatic > Freshwater > Lake | place: Lake Montjoie... | reverse complement strand
TATATTAAAAATAGTGAAAGTGAAGTTAAAAATTTAATTAGATATAATATTGAAAATTATAAAGATGATATTATCAATGGTATCTTCCCAATTGAATATTTAGACTATAATTATTTATCTAAAAAGAAAGATACTTCAACCAATTATTATAAGAAAGCTGGATACTTAGAAAAGGATTATGAACAAATTAAAACTATATTAAAATTATTAGAAGATAAAATTGCAGATTCTCCTGGTTTATGGATAGCTTTGAAAGAACCTTATAATTTAGGTTCTAAAATACATCCAAAGAAAAATGATAAAATAATGGCATACGTTGACCCTAATTTAGCATTATTTGGTTCATTTAATTTTGAAAAAGATGAAGTAAGTAAAAATTTTAACGGTAAAGAAATTAAAATTAAAGAATTAAAACCTCAAGCTCTTGATAAATTAAAAACAAAAAGATTTTTATATCTTGTTGAAAAAGGTTCTTTTACTCCTCACGAAAAAGGAGCAAATCAAAAGTTTTTCAGTCAAAATCCAGTAACCATTTTACAAAAAGAAAAAATTAATAGTGTCTATGATTTCATTATGAAAGACATATAAAAACAATTTATATTAAATATTTAATGTCCGATATTAAAATATTTGATACAAAACCATTCTACATACTTTTAATTGAACCTGGTAAAATTAGTCATCTTGACTGGAATAATCCAGATTATGTTCAAGCATTAATTTCTATGCCTTTTGTTACTACTCATGAAGTAAATCCTCAAGATTTTTTTGAAAAGCTTCATTCATTATTGAAAATTGATGATAATAATAATCATATTATGAATGAATATATTGCTGAAGAACCTGATTATATTTATGAAATGATGTATATTAATACATTGAATATAGAATCGGAGTTACCTTTCAATGAAATGGCATCTCTATTACATTTAGAAAAAGAAATTGTAAGAGGAAATGCTGTTCTTGTTAAAAGTTATATTCCAAGTTTATCTAATGAAATATCTTTCAACGATATGAAGAATAGTGATTTACATAATGTTATAAGAGCTCGTGGTTTTACTAAAATAGTAGTTTATGATGAAAAATTCAGAGAGGAAGAAATTTATGGTGATATTGAAGTTTATGCCAAGAAATTTTTTGAAGATGAAACTTATAAAAAGGAAGAATTAGGTTTTTTAAAACATAATATAAATATTTACTATACTAAATCAGAATACGGTGAAGAAAATCTATGTGGAAAACTATTAGATGGAAAAATAGATAAGTTTATGATATTTACAATGTTAACGGATACCATTAGAGGAAGTATAACATTAAATGAAGTAAATAAAATTATAAAATTATCAAGTGTTTTAGAAGTACCATATAAAGCCGATGAAAAATTGGTAGCTGATGAGAAAGATATTCATGGTAGAAATATTATTAAAAATAAATATAGAATTTTGGATAATACTTATCTAAATGTATATAATGAATGATTTAGAAAGAGAACTAGATAGTTTTAAAGGAACAAGTATAAGTTCCATAGGGAAAGAAGATAAGTACGATAGAGATATATTTAAAGATGATGTAAAAACTTGTAAAGATTGTGACAATAAGGATGTTTCATCGTTTGTAAAAGAAATAGAAAAGAATTTAGATAATTTTGATAACCTCGATTTGGAAGGGCCTCCTATGCCTGCTAATGTTAATACTGAATTTAAGAATCAAAGAAAAGACAAAATAATTGAAGGACAAGTTGAAGAATTGAAGAAAGAACCAAGAAAGAAAGTAAATTCTAAGAAAAATAAAAAGTTAGAAATGCGTGATATTTTAATGGAATTGAAAGAACCTATAATAATAATATTTTTATTTATTTTGTTAAATAATGAAGAATTAAATTTTTATATAAATAATATTCCTTACTTTAACAGACTTCCTGGTATTTATCCTTCTTTAATATTAAGAGGGGCGATAATGGCATTAATTATTTATTATTTAAGAAAGTATTAAAATTTTTATCTAATTAATTATATATGAAAATAGACTTAATTCTCATTGTAATTATTATATTATTAGTTATTCACGCATATTTTTTTAATCAGTACATTGAAGGATTTGCAGATTTTTATTCAGAATGTAATTTATCCGAATTGATGGACAAAGCAATGAAAAATGTAGGAATTAATAAAGGAGAAAAAGATGGAGATTATTATTTTCCATGTGAATATAATACTTGTGAAGAAAAAGTTAAAAAATTTGAAGCTGAAGGAGACAATAAAAATCCAAAGAAAATCTTTTTAATTGATGGTTGTGATTGGCCTGCATCAAAAATTCATTTATGGATATTATTAGCATCCTTCTATGGAAATGATAAAGCATCCACATTAATGCCTCAAACATATTTACTTGACCAACCTGAAGATTTAGTAAAAATAGAAGAACATTACAATAAGAATTTAGAAAAGAAGAAAAATCATATGTACATTCTTAAGAACTACGCACAAAGACAAGAAGGATTAAAAATAGTTCAAAGTTATAAAGATATTATGGAAGGATATAAAAATGGTTTCTTTTTGGTTCAAGATTATTTATATAATCCATATTTAATTAGTAAACGTAAGATTAACTTTAGATATTATACATTAATTATTTGTAGAGAAGGAAAAGTGGAAGGTTACATTCACAGAGATGGTTTTGTATATTACACCCCTGAAGATTACGATGAAAATGACCCAGGTTTTGATAAACACATTACCACAGGTTATATTGATAGAAAGATTTATGATAATAATCCATTAACTTTAGATGATTTCAGAGAACATTTAGATAAAGAAATAGCCGGTTCATCTAAAATTTGGGATGATAATGTAAACACATTAATGAATCAAATCATTAAAGCAATTGAAACTAAAGTATGTAAAAATAAGAAATTACAACACCATACTTTATTTCAATTGTTTGGTTCTGATGTAGCTCCAACTAAAGATTTAGGAGCAATGTTAATGGAAATTAATAAAGGTCCTGATTTAGGTGCAAAAGATGAAAGAGATAAAGCATTAAAATTAAAAGTACAAGAAGATATTTTCAGAATTATTGAGTTAAAAGAAGATACTAGATTTGATAGAGTTTTTTAGGTAAATTTTATAATTTAGAAATAATTTTTCTAAATTATAATAATGTCAGATTATGAAGATTATGAAATTTATGAAGTTATAAATACAGATGATCTAAATAAAGTAGAAAAAGCAGAAGTAGCATCTCAACCAGGAGTAAAAGTAATGCCTTCATCTCAACCAGGAATAAAAGTAGCACCTTCCTCTCAACCAGGAGTAAAAGTATCATCTTCAGTTAAAACTGAATCAGAAGCTATTAAAATTAATATCAATTCAATTCCAGAACACGATTCATGGGCTGATTATGCTATATTTTTCCCTTTAGCTAATAAATTAAAAAACCCAATTATTGAACTTGAAATATCTCCTATGTTAATTACAGTTATTGGTTCTTTACTAAGAGTTTTAGTAATGTATTATATTCATAATAATCAACCTTATTATGCTGCTGCTGCATATTTAATTGCATATATATTTGATTGTGTAGATGAAAAATCAAGTGATAAGTTTCACGAAAGAATGGTATTTTCATTTGTAACTAATTTAATTATAGGTGGTATGTTAATTCATAAATATGGATTAAATGATTATCACGGAATTATGGTATTAGTATTAATTATAATGTTATTATTAAACTTTGGTTTGGAAGAAGCAATAATTTATAATTCAACAAATGGTAATGATAACTTTTTATTAAGAAGACAAAAAGAGATTGGTAATTCAAATAACATAATTGATAAACTATTTTTAGTACTAACTAATATAAGTTATGTATTTTACAGATCCATTTTTCCTACTTATAATCAAAATAAAATATCTAGTTGGTCAAAAGTAATAAAAGAATTTGGTCCTGGTAATTTTACATTAGCAATGTTATATATAATTTTTAATTTGTAGATCCAAAACCACCACTCCCGCGAGTAGTCTCACTTAGTGTATCTACAATATTTAGTTTAATTGGTTTCAAATCTGGAGCACAGATTTGAAATAACTTATCACCTTTATTTATCTTAGAAGCACTTGCAATATTCATATTTCTAACCTTGGCCATAATATTACCACGGTACCCGGCATCAATAATTCCAACACTATTAGCCATCATTAAATCAGTCTTACTAATCGAGGATCTAGGATATAAATAATAAGACACATTAGCACCAGTAGAATCAAGCATTTCACATTGAATATTATGATCAATTGTTCCCACCGTAAAGATATTAACAGTTAAATTATCAGTAACCAGCAAATCTATTCCAGAATCACCATCGTGGTGAGTAGTAAAAGTTGTATAGTAATCCTTAACAGATAGTTCTGCAATTGGATTGATTTTGATATTTAGAGTATATGACATTAATAAAGAATGTTTACACTTTAACAGTATTTTTATCAATATTTCTAATTAAAGAAGATTTTTATTATATAATAATATAAGATGAAAATTGATACAAATCTAATTAGTGGAGCAAAGACTTTAGTTGACCGTTTAATTCATCATAAAGTAGATACTATTTTTGGATATGTAGGTGGCGCAATTTTACCTGTGATTAATGCATTATATGGACAAAATAAAATTAAATATATTTCTCCAAAAACTGAATTAGGTGGTAGTTTTATGGCTGAAGGTTATTCTAGAGCAACTAGTAAACCAGGTGTTATTATGGTTACTTCTGGACCAGGAGCAATTAATATTATGACTAGTCTTCAAAATGCAAAGAGCGATGGTGTTCAATTACTAGCTCTCACTGGACAAGTTTCAACTATGGTTTTAGGAACTGATGCTTTTCAAGAAGCACCTATTATTGATATTTCTAGACCAATTACAAAATGGAATAATATGATTACTAACCCTACTAAAATTAATAGTACTGTTGATTTTGCTTTTGATAAGATGAAAGAGAAACGTTTTGGTCCTGTTTTATTGGATTTACCTAAAAATGTAATGAGTATTGATGCTATTCAGATTCCTAGTAAAATAGATTCAGATGAGTCTGTACAAAAAAAATATAATCATTTATATAACTTTAAAAGAATTATCCCAGAAACAATTATTGGATTTATTAAAAAATCCAAGAGACCAGTTATATTAGTAGGTCAAGGAGTTTTTTCTCAGGGAGGTAATACTGTAAATTTATTGAGAGCTTTTGCTAAATCATATAACATTCCGGTAACAACAACTCTACTTGGACTAGGAGCATTTGACGAAAAACATAATCTATCATTAAAAATGTTGGGTATGCACGGTTCTTATTATGCAAATAACGCAATTCAAAATTCTGATTTATTGATTAATTTTGGTAGTAGATTCGATGATAGAATTATTGGTGATAAATATAAATTTGCAAGAAAAGCTACAATTATTCATATTGATATTTCAGAAGATAGCATTAGTAAAACTATTTTACCTGATTATTATATCTTAGGTGATTGTAAAGAAGTACTACAAAGATTATTAAATTATAATAAAGACTTTAACAATGATTATACTGAATGGTTCAAACAAATTAATGAATGGAAAAAGATTGGTTTTTCTTTTCCTTACAAAAGAGGAAAATTACAAGGTAGAGAAGTAATTAGTGCAGTAAATGATTACATCACTAATAATGAAGGTAATTTTACTATTATTGCTGATGTAGGTGCTCATCAAATGTGGGCAGCACAATTTATTGATTATAATTATCCCAGAGTTAAATTTATTACATCGGGAGGATTGGGATCAATGGGTTATGCTTTACCTGCATCTATTGGATATAAGATTGGCGTTGGTGAATCAAAAGAAAAAGAAACAGTTATTTGTATTTGTGGAGATGGTGGATTTACAATGAGCCTTATTGAATTGTTAACCGCTGTAGAAAATAAAGTAAATATTAAAGTATTAGTTATAAATAACAGCTGTCAATTAATGGTTAAAATGTGGCAAGATAAATTTTATGATAAAAGACAAATAGGTGTTAAGATGAATAATCCTGATTTTGAAAATGTAGCTAAGAGTTTGGGATGTGCTTCAGTAAGAATTCAATTTAAAAATCAATTTCAAAGAGAAATAAAATATTTTCTTGATTATAAAGATGGGCCTATTGTTGCTAATGTAATCACTGATAATAATGAACCAGTTTTGCCAATGGTTTCTCCAGGTAAAGCATTGAATGATATGATTATTGATGAAGATGATAATAAAAAGTTAGAAGGCGATGCACCATGCTGATTATAATGCACCTTGTTAAAATCACTTTAATAAAACAATAATCCAATTACCTAATTCATAATCAATACTCTCAATTTTTAATTCAGGAGCTAACAAACTTATTTCCTTTTCTAAATCTCCTTTCTTATATATATGATAATATCGTAAGTAAGTATTACCATCGTATTTATAAGTCCAAGGAACTAATTCATCTGTAGACTTGAAATTAAATCTTGAATGTTCTTCTTGTTCCATTGCCCAAACGGTTATTAAAACTTTTCCTCCAGGTTTTAATGTTCTATACATTTCTTCTAATGCTTTCTTTCTATCTTTATCATTATCCAAGTGATGATAAGTTGCAATACAAATTTGATAATCATAAGTATCATTATCAAATGGTAAATTAGTCATATCTGCAATATGAACATCTAAATTCTTTCTTTTACAAATTTCAAATTGAGTTTTTGATATATCAATACCAGTAAATATTAAATCATCACGGTATAACATATTTTTTCCATTCCCACAACCTATTTCTAATACTGTAGATTTTGGTTCTAGTATATCAAGAAAACTTTTTACTTTACCCCAAACACTAAATCTAGTGTGATTAAATTGAGGTGCTATAATATCATAAACTTCTTTGATTGGTAGATTAATGACTGACATACTAATAAAATAAATGATAAAGTAAATTCAAATTCAACTTTTTTTAGACTGTTTGACTCTCTTCTACAGACTCATCAGCATCGTGACCTTCTTCTACTAAACCATTCTCTTCATTTATATAACCACTTATCAATTCCAACTTGTGTAGAATCTCATAAGCTTCATCATATAATTCTTCAATAGACCAAGGACTAGACCATTCATTATTATTAAAAAGTTTATAATGAAATGGTTCGCTATCCGCAGCAATAGTGCTATACCATATTCCAATTAAATTTTCATATTCATATGGTAGGTTGTGAATTGTTGATAATTCTTCTTGTAATAGATATATAATACGATTTTTAACTTCGTTAATATCAGTTGCTTTTTCATTCATAATTTTAATTTCAATACGGTGTTTGTTAGGTTTAGTAATGATTAGGTAAAATGGTATTTCGGACATTAAATAATAAAAGAATGAGTATTTATAAATGTTAGTTTCAGTTTTTTTAGTTTTACTTCATTTTGTTTTCAGTAACTATATAAGAATCATTCCTTCTCTTAATCAATCTAGTTATGGTTTCTTGAATTAGAACCAAGTCTTCAACGGTATTTATAGCTCCTTCATAAGACTCTTCAACGTGTGGAGTGTTCTTATAATCTTTATAAATTTGCTCATGAATCATTGTCATTAAATTCTTGGCTTCCTTATCTTCATTAGTTTCAATTCTCATAATCTTATATTGGTTTGACATACTATAAGAAAATATAAATATCAAGTAAAATTTTCAATTTTTTTAGACTTGTTAGACGTTTTCAAAGAAAACTCTAATTAAGTCTATAGACTTTTTTAAGTTATAAGTTATATAAAAATTGAGTAACTTTATTTATAATATAATAACTCTATAGTATGCAATATGGTAAAAATTATGGACCTGAAACATTATATACAGAATATAAAGAATTTACCTTTCATCATAGCGGAGTAGATTATGATTCAAATACAGCTGAAGAATTAGTTATAAATTCTAAATGGTGTTTTAATGATATGATTTATGAAGCAATTGAGAAATATTTTAAAATTTATATAGCAAAATATGCATCATCTTTTTTAAATGAAGATTCTGAAGCTGATCACGGTAACTTATATATTGGGATTTCTGATGATGGAACCATTCAAGGAATTCCTTTTCAAGGTCAATTAGACATTAAAATTCTAAAAGAGCTATTAATTAAGTATATTAAGAAAAATATGTATAGCGAAAATATGGAAGAAGTCTATGATTCTATTTCATTTGAATTAATTGATATTAAATACGAAAGGAGACATATTGAAAAGTATAATACCTTATATGACCAATATTTATATGTTAAGGAACAAATAAGAAAGAATGAAGAGGAGTTTAAGAAAATTATGGAATCTTGGAATGAAGTTCACGATAGATATACTCAAAAGTTGGTAAATCTATTTAATCAAGAACCAACTAGACAAGAAATTCTTAATTATATTGTTTCTATTGATCCTTCTAGCAGAGTAATAAATATGATTAAATCTGGTTATATATTAGCTTTTAAAACTCACGAAGAAATTAACGATGTGAAGAATGATATAGATAGTCCTTATTATTGGGTCTGTAAATTTAAGGATGAATATCTAGATAACATTAGGAAAAGTAGACCAACTCAATGGTTTAAATCAGCTATTGCCTCCTTTCTAAATCCAGTGTATATTATTATGAAAATAAACAATATGATTCCTTGGTGGATGCAAAATAACCCTAATATGAATCTATATATAATAAAGATTCATTTTAACAAAATAGAAGGTATTAATGATATCTATTATATAGACCATTTGGGTAAATATCATAGATGCTATAGGAGTTTATACAATGGGAAGCCTTATTGTAGGAAGAATTAACAAGTTTGTCTATAGACAAAATTAAAACCAAAGGTTTTTAATTTTACTAATTTAAAACTTTGTTTTAAATTGACTTAATTAGAGTTTTCTTCGAAAACGTCTCTAGACAAACATAAAAACCTTAGGTTTTTATATTAGCAATTTAAAATCTTTGATTTTAAATTGACCCTTTAGGGTCTGTAAGGGCTTTAAGAGCCTTTGGCTCTTAGCAACTGCGTTAGGCCCGTAACAAGTCTAAAAAAATTGAATAATTATATAGCTAAGACATTATTGTATAGGTTATGTCTTACATAGGTACACCAGGAGTTATTAAAAGGAGTCGTAGTGCTTCAGATATATCAATTTCTTCTACAAAAATCAAATCACAAAAGATAAATAAAAATCTATTTATTGAGGATAAGAGAGATATTTCAGATATCTCTTTTGAAAAGTTCAGTTATTATTGCATCAAAAATAATATTTCTGAAGATATTACAAATGAAGTTACATTGTGTTGTGCACGAATTATTAATCTTTTTAAGTTTGATGAATTCAAAAATCTAGATTTTGATTCTAAGAGAGCTATTTTGATAGCATCTATTATGTTAATTTGTAAAAATAATAAAGTAATTGAATGTTTTGAACTAGACATAAATCAACAAGAAATTATAAATGAACTACTCAAATTCAAACAGACAAATGAATTATGGAAGTTCATTCCTAGGGATATGTTTTATCTTTCACAAGTTGGATATAATGCAATTATCAAATTTACAAACAAGTTTAATTACAATTACAACATCAAAAATGATATGATTAATTATTTTGAAAACATTAATAAAAATATTGTTGTTAATCCGATTATAAAGAATCAATATGAGTCACTACTTCAAGATAATATTAAATTAAATACTTTTATCAACTCTAAAAAAGAAGTATTTAATTTTAATATTATAAATTTTTTTATGTAAAACTAAGTAATATGGATTCTTTTAAAAAATATTTAAAATATAAAGAAAAATATTTAAATTTAAAAAGTCAATTTGGAGGAATGAAATGGGGTAAGTCAACATCTACATCAGTTGATCCTCAAGTTCTTTGCAAAGAGTTAAATGAGAAACGTGTTAATAATTGCAAATTAATTCTTGAAGATCAACATGGTAATATTTTTATGGGTGCAAATGGAACAAATATAACTAGTGCTAGAGATAAATCAACAGTTGGATTAACAAATGGTAAATCTATAGAAAAAGTTTTAGATGATATTTATCAAAGAGTTAAAGACAATGATAAAATTGCATTACCACATACAGAAGTAGAAAAATTCAAACAAGAACCTTATTTTAATAAAAATTCTACTATTGATAAAATTATAGCAGATAATGGTGGTGATGCTATAAGACAAAAAGCTGGAGATGAAATATATCCTGGCGGCGGTGGTGGTGGTGGCGGACCTAGAGTTATTACTAGAAGTATTAAAGAAAGAGAAGAATTTGTTAGAGGAAGAATAGTACCAGAGTATCCAGCAGAATATAATTATGTAATAGAAAAAGGATATAAATTAAAAATTATTCAACCACCAGTTACAGGAATATTTGGTTCTAATTTAGGAGGTGCAAGAGATGGCGCACCAACAGTCCCTGGTGATAAAAATTGTTTAAATACAAATTGGGAAGAAACTACAGATGATTGTTTAAGAAGAGAAGTTTTAGAAGAGGCTAATGTAGATTTAGCTGCACTTTGTACCAATTGGGTAACTAATCCAAAACCAGATAAACCACCTGTCCCAGTTGAAAATGTTCTTTATTTTGATCACTATGAACCAGTTGCAAATAACTGTTGTGTTAAGTATTATTATTTAAAAATATCAGATACATTAAGACCTCACTTTTTGACTGCTTATAATAGAATTATCAGTGAAAGAGCTACTGAATTTTTTAATGGGGATTTTAGACCTAAAGCCGGAGGAACAACTGGTTCTTCAAGCGGAGGACCCCCTAGTGGTGGTGCTACATCTGGACCTTAATCTAATTAAAGGAATAACAAGCATAAAAATTATATGATAACAAATAAATATTTACATTTATCAGAAGAAATTTCTAAATATTTAGACCTAGCCCCCGATTGTTACATTTCAGAACTCAAAGATGCCATCGAAATAAAATCTCATAAGAATAAAATGAATGCTATTAATAAAGAAAACATTAACCCTAAGAAAACTGTAATTTATTTAGATACTAAAGGTAAAAAGTTATTTAATATTAAATCAAGTGTAGTTGACATTAATTGTCTAGTTGATTTAATAATATTTAATTTTGCTAATAAAGTACCAGATTGTGATTATTTTGAATATAATCAAGAACCAAAGTATGTGAAAAGCATAGAAAATTATAAGGTGAATTAGGGGAGATGTTGAGACATTTAATTTTTACTTTTGTGTATAAAACAAAAAAATTGCAAATAATATTAATAATCTTAACAATATTAATATTATATGAACACTAAACCTGTTTCAAATGAGAAAATCATAGAACTGGATGATAAGAAATACAACAGCGCTGGCGTATTAATCATTCATAGATTTTCTTCAAAAGATTGTGTAGTCCTTTTCAAATCATCAATGTATGTACCTTCTGGTGTTAACAAGGGTAAATACTATTGCGATATTCCTGGTGGTGGGATTGACCTATTAGATAATACCATAGAAGACGCTGCATCAAGAGAACTATTTGAAGAAAGTAAAAAACTTATCTCAATCAGTTCCAAAAATTTAAAATTAGCAAAAGATATTGAATCTTTTCTAGAATTACCTGGAAGAAGATTGTCTGGGAAAAGAAAGGCTGGATTATTTGCTTGTTTTGTTTGTAAGTTATCAAATGTTAGTTCTAAAATTTATAACAAAAATAGAGATATTCTTAAAAAAATTAAAATGGATCACGTTTTTTACGAAACTATTGAATTAGTTAGAATTCCTATTTTAAATATTAAAGAATATTTCAAAGATAAAAAAATATCAGACATTAAAAAGCAATGTGAAATTAAAGATGTTAATGATGAAATTCAATATATTACAGTTCAAGCTTCTAAATGTTTATTTTTAGCTAATGAAAAAAATATTTACGACGGTGTAATTAAATTTTCAGATAATAAAGAAATTCCTAATGATATAATTTATAATAATAGTAGAGGATTAACTATAAAATATCCCTAATCAAAATATGAATAGCCAGTTACTTCTTTTAATTCCTCTTTATATTTTGAAATAGTAACAAAAGAATCTGTAAAACTTTTTATTTTATTAATAATTAAATCCCAATTATTATCACTTTCATTATCTAAAGTTAAAACTGGTGTTTTTGTAAAGTTTAACAACCATTCGTCGTGATATTGATGTAGCTTTTCCAAATATTCCAATTTGATAGAATCCTCTTCATTCCTACCTCTTTGTCCAATTCGTTCCAAGCATTTTTGAGGAGAACATCTAATGTAAAATATTCCATCTGGTTTTGGCTTAAATTTTTCTTCAAGAAAATCAAACCAATAATTATAACAGACAGTTTCCATAGAATTCATTTTTTTACTTTCAATACAAGATTTTCCAAAAACATATTTATCAGTCCATATCGACCTTTCACTAAATCTAGTATTTTCTATTTGTGGTTTATCCAAAGATTCTATTCTTGTTTTAAAAACCATACTTTGAAACATATAAGCATTCCTTTCCATATCCGAATAAAAGTGATCTAATAAATTTTTATTATTTTCATCTTTGAGAGCTAACCACTTATCAACAGGTTCTTGAATAACTTCTACATTATCCAAACCTTTTAGCTTTTCTAAAAGAGTGCTTTTACCGGAACCAATATTTCCTTCAATAATAAACCATTTCTTTGACATTAAAGTATAGGTTAGTAAGTTTTTAAATAATAATAAATTCAATTATTTTTCTGAAAATTCGCAATGTAAAAAATAGAATGTTTTTATACTTGCGAAATTTCCTTAAATTTCGCAATGTACATATCCCCATGCTCCACACAATTACTTATACTATATCCAATCTTCTTAAGAAAATCAAATAATTCCTTTCTTATTTTACTTGCCTCTACCCCTTCATTCTCTTTCCAATCTCCCCAAGCCTCAAATAAAATTGGTGGATAATTATTATTAGCTAATGTTTTTAATCCTCCTTCTAATACCTCCTTTTCATACCCTTCTACATCCATTTTAATAAATCCAATATTTGTTAAATTGAATGAATCCAATGTTCTAACAGTTACTTTAATTTTATCACGATTATCATCTTTATCATTTAGCTTTTTTAATCCATTACCTCCACCATCATCAGAACGAATTACATAATCTAATACATCCATTCTATTACCTAATGCATATCTATGAGGAGTAATCTTATCTTCTAATCCATGCAATGCAATATTTGCTGCTAAATAACAAAATATTTTTGGATTACATTCAAAAGCATAAGTATGTTGAGCTTTTTTTCCTATTATATAACTATATGTTCCAACGTGAGCACCAATATCAATAAAATTTTTATCTGGAGTTATATGATTTTTAAGAATATTATTAATCAAGTTCTTTTCTGCAATACCTGATTCAAAAAACCATTTTGCAACACTAATTTCAGGGAAAAATAGATATTCTTCTTTTTTTGGAAGAGTAGAAAAATATGGTTCTTCCGTATTTGCAGAATTTTCTTTTAATAAATACATTATAATAATAGATTCAATTTTATCTTTACATAAAGTTTTTTATTCTATCTTAATTATTATTATGGAAGAAAAAGAGAAAATCATAAAAGAAATTGCAGACTATAATATGAAAATATTTGATTTGCAAAATAAATTATTAGAAATAGAACAAAATATTATTGATATGAATCATAAAAAAATTATGAATACTTTAACCTTAAATGAACAACAATTAGAAGTTGTAAATGCTACCGAAAAATATATTGTTACAGTTGCTGCACCTGGTTCTGGTAAAACTCATACTTTAATTTCAATGTATATTAAAATGATAGTTGAAGATAAAGTTGACCCAGCAAGTATTTTAATTATTACCTTTACTAAAAAAGCGGGTCAAGAAATGGCTGGAAGATTAGCATCCATTATTCCTACTAAATTACCTGCTTATGTTGGTTCATTACATGGATTAGCCTATAGAATATTACAAGAATATAATAATATTAATTATACAATGTTAGATGAAAAAGAAACAAAAGACTTGTTAAAAGATTTATGTGATAAAAATGACGAATTTATTGAATTTAAATCAAAAATCAGTTTAATTATTGATAAATCATCTAGCTCTTTCCCTTTTAACATTAAACCTATTTTAAAAGAATTAAAGCTAGAGGCTCTAGAAGATAAGATTAATTTATTATTAAGTATCTATAAAGAAAAGAAAAAGAATGAGAATCTTTTAGATTTTAATGATTTAATGATTATGCTTTGTGAATTCTTAGATAAGAAAGCATCTAATGAATATAAAAATAAAATTAAATTTATCTTTTTTGATGAGTATCAAGATGTTAACCCCATTCAACACTATATTTTAAGTAAATTCAAAAAAAATTCTAGAATTATGGTGGTGGGTGATGATGCTCAATCTATTTATGCTTTTAGAGGGAGTTCAGTTAAGTTTATTCTAAACTTTCCAGTTGAATTTAAACCAAATAAAATGTATTTACTGGAAAAGAATTATCGTTCAACTAAACAAATTGTAGATTTCTTTCAAGATATTATTAAAAAAAATACTAACCAATATGAAAAAGATGTGGTGTCGGTAAATCCTAATAATGGGGTAAAACCAACTATTTTAGGTTTTGAGGATTATAGAAAGAGAGACCAATGGATTATAAATGATATAATGAAGAATAAGGAAGCTGGAGTTCCTATTTCTAAAATGGTTATTTTAGCTAGAAAAAATGAATCATTAGATAGGATTGAATTGGAATTAGTTAAACAAGGAATTACAGTTATTAAACACACTGGGTTATCTATTTTAGATAAATCACATGTTAAAGACTTTTTAGCTTTCTTAACAATTATCATTAATGAAAAAAGTTCTATTCATTGGAAACGTATTTTAGCATTGCAACTTGGAGTTAACACTGCTCACGAAATTATAGATAATAGTATCAACATTAGAGATTCAATTAGAAAGTTAAAAGATACTCAAGCTAGTTATTCTAATTATTTGAAAGAATTAGATTCTATAGTTACTACCGTTTCTAATAAAAATTTAAAAGATGTTGATAAAGGAAGACACATTTTATTGTTTTTAGAAAAGATTTGGCAATCTAAAAATAAACACGATAGTCATTTTGATGAAAAAATTAAAGATATTAATCTTTTACTTAGTTATTTATCAAATGGTAACATTCACCAATTTATTAATGAATTATATTTAAATCAATCTATTGAAGTGAATCTTGATAATTCCATTTACTTAACCACCATTCACGGTTCTAAAGGCTTAGAATGGAATTATGTTTACATTATCGATGTTGATTCTGAAAACTTTCCGTCCATCAGACAAAATTATTATGTAAATGAAGGTGATGATTCAGAAGAAGAAAGAAGATTGTTTTATGTGGCTTGTTCTCGTGCTAAACAAAATTTAATTATTACTTATAATTATTGTTTTAATCCAAGTGATAAAAATTATATGAATATGTCACCTTTAATTAGAGAAATTAATCCAGAATTGTATACTGCTATTAATATGAAATATAACCATTATCCAATGTGTGGATATATAGCTCAGGATGTAAGTAATTATTTAAAGTATGTTGGATATTCAAAGATATACCCATTTTTAAAAGAAATGGATATTAAGAAAGACGTATTACATAGTGCTTATGAAATACCAAAATATTTAGACAAGTTTAAATATTCAAAAGGTATTATTAATAGTTTTATTAATTTGCTAATAGCAAAGATGATTCAAATTAACTTTACTAAGAATATTAAAAAGTTTGATTTAAATATAGAAAGCTTACCTCAAAAAATTCGTCAAAATTATAAAGACGAATTAAATGATTGGAGAAATATATTAGAAGATTTGTTTCAAATAAGTACTTTAGATGTTAAAGACGATGGAAATATTTTTCCAGATTTAAAGAATTTGTTAATTAATCCTCAAATCTATGAACATTATGATAAAATTAGTAAGAGCTTAATTAATCATATAAAGTTATTGAAACCTAAAGAAATTTATTCTCGTTACAACGTATCTCACGCTGATATAAAAGGAGAGATTGATTTATTAGTTGATGATACTATAATTGAATTTAGAATGAATCAAAATGAGCTTGGGTCAACCTTTAATATTAGTCAAACATTAATTTATGGTTATTTATTACATAAAAAAGCAAAAAAGATTAATAATGTAATTTTATATAATCCATTATCAGGAGATATTGTTAGAATTAATACTAGTGAAGTAAAATTTAAGGATGTGGCTACTATGTATTATGGTCATTATAAGTAAAATACTAAATCTTAAAAAAATTATATTAATTCTGTTTTAATATTTTCTATAATGCATTGTGGGATAGTTTTCACTAAAGGTAAAGCAGTTATTAATCCAACAATAGAAATTCCAAATACAACATTTCTTATTTCTTTAACTGAAGGGTCTGTTTGGTCATAAACAGAAAGACCATAACCAGATATAGCAATTAAAGTTAATATTACTATTTTTTGAAATAAAATTAAATAAGCAGATGAGTCTAATTTAGTAAATTGAGAAACAGCATACAAACCAAAAATTAATGTATAAATAGCTCCTTGAGTATATAATACTATTTCTAAATTTTTAATATTTTGATTCTTTTTTAAATTATTTTGAGAAGATCTAGCTGCAAAATAGAAACATACAATTGCTAATGATAAGGGAATAAGAAAGCCAAATGCAACAGGAACTATATTTTCACTTTCGTTAGTAGCGCCACCGAATAATGTATTCATATACATATAAATATATAATAATTTTTATAATTTTATTTATAAAGAAATACTATATTTTATTTTTTTAATATATTGAAATATGATAAGGCATTAAAATAAATTAATATTCTTCTGGAATATTATCTTCTTCTGTTATTTCGTCATAATACATTTGAACGACCTCTATCATTTTATCTGATTGATTAATAGACCAATATTTTATTGATTCTATTAAACTATCCATTTTGTTATCCCATTCCTTCTGTTTTTTGGATTGGATGGCTATGCAACCGTTTGAACCGATTTTCCAACAGGATTTAACTTTTTCGTTATCTTTATTAATGAATCCATCCGGATTAAATCTAATAAAGATAATTGGGCGAAAGTCTAAATCTAGAGAAATCTGCATTAATCTTTTGTTTTCACATGAACAATCATAGCTTTGGTGTTGGTTTTCGTCAACTTCAACGATTATTATCTGTTCACCTAGGTCTAGTAATAGGTCGGGTCTTCTTAAAGAACAACCGTCTTGAATTTTCTTGTCTGCTATCCAGGTAAAATTAGGAAAGGCTTTTATTATGGTGTCTGCTACGGTTTTTTCTTTGGTGCGATAGTTTTTGGAGATTTCAGCGTCGGGGTAGAGATGGACGTAGCAGAAGTGACAGTATTTGTCGAATTTATAGTTTGCACGGGATTCGCACCAGGAGGATTTACAAAGGGCTCCACCACCACATTTTTTACAGCGTTGTTTATATTTATCGTGTATGCAGATTTGGTTGCCTTTGCAAGGTCTACATAAATATTTACTGATACCGTGAATGCAAATTCGGCTCCCATGGCAGTCCTTGCAAATTTCCTTTGCTTTTAAATGGATACATAGGCCATTTCCAATACAGAGTTTACAAGTCCTTTTATAATTTTTATGTTCACATATTGCAGAACCAGAACATTCTTTGCATATAGTTTTTTCTTTTTTATGAATACATAAACCATTTCCATTGCATTCTAAGCAAACATATCTTCTTATCTTATGTTCACAAATTCCGCTCCCCTCACAATGAGGACAGGTTTCCTTCCTTCTATTATGTTCACAAATATCATTGCCCTTACATTGAACACAACGATATTTATTTGTTTTATGAATACAAATTGCCGATCCCCCGCAAGGGATACAACGACTTTTTAATTTTTTGTGTTCACATATTGCAATTCCTCCGCAGGAAACACAACGGTCTTTTCTTTTTCCGTGTTCGCATATAGAGGAGGGTTTACATTCTCTACACTCTGATTTACGTTTATTATGTTCACATAATGAGGTTCCACAATCACGACAATCGTGTTTTTTTCTACCATGTTCACATATTTGACTACCGCCACAAATAGTGCAATATATAATTCTTTTACCGTGTTCACACTTCTTATTCTTTTTTTTAGCTTCTTTGTCTAAAACTTCCATTGATTACTTATTTTATTTAAACATTGTAAATAAAATAATTTCAATTTTTTCTTTGAATTTTTATTTTTTAATTTCATTTTTCTTGGCGACTAATGTTTTGTCTACTTCTTCAACTTTTAAAACTATGGTAGTATACATATTTGAGAAGTAGTTAGGATTTAGAAATCCGGGTCTGTTCTTAAAAGTGTCGTTTAGACTAATCCCGTTGGAGTCGTAAATTGTAAAAGTTATCTTGTCAAGTTTCCGAAGGTCCCTTGGAAGGAACATTTCTTTGGGCTCACCAGAAAGATAACACCAGGTCCGTGATTGTGTTGATGGAAACAGAACGCCAAACATCTTGTTTAAATTTCCGTCCGTAGCGGAGGATTTTACCGGGGTAAATGGGTCCATTTCAAGATAGAAAATTCTCTCATCAATCATATCTCTAGACCCATATCCGAATAGCTGAATAGTTATATCTCCTGATAAAGTAAAAGGCTCATCTCCATACCCGGCAGAAGTAATTACAGTACCACCTGATACATCCGTGTATTTACTTACTATTTGATATGAATTATTAGTACCGTCAGTAAATCTAATTATATTAGAAGCAAACATCGTTTGTAAAGCAGTTGAAGGTAATCCATCTATAGTTACTGTTTTTGGAGTAAGTGAAAAATTTCCAATATCAGTAGTAAAAATATTATTTGAGTAATAATTAGCCATAATCAAACTAGCTTCATTTGGTAAAATAATATTAGGTAAACCTTTTTCAGTATAATCATCTAATGTTATTATATTATTATTACTAATATCTAAAATTGGATATACTATATTATTAATTGTAATATGGTCAATCATTTTTAAATCTTTGTATTTAAATGTTGACAAGTCATCTGATAAAATAGGACTACTAGTAATAGAAGCTAAAATAACACAATCTTTTTGATTAGTTAATTTTACATATGGATATGTATTTGGGGCAGAACTAAATACACCACATCTCATATTAATACCAGGATATGTTGAAATTAAATAAGACGAACTAACCCCCATTTTTATTAAATTTACTCCATCAAAAACTAATCCTAAAATATCATTAGGAATAAATCTAGGAATAATTACATCTGAAACTTCTATTTTTTTAATATCTTGATATTTATCTTCAACAATAGCTTCTTTTAAATATTGATTTTTCCCTATTGCATTATTCATTGCAAATTTAACACTAAAATTAAAAGGAGATGTACTAGTTGCATCTTTAGAAGATATTTTTATCCAATATTCTTTTTCTGCTTTTTCACCAGCGAAAACATCGATGTTTTCTTGGAAAGGAAAATTCGCACTCATTAATATAGAATATATTAAAAATATATCTAAACTTAGAAAAAATGAAATTTAAAATATTAAATAAAATATTAATTATATAAACATGAATAATTTAATTCTAGTAGATGCATCCTATACTTCTTTCTATAGATTTTTTGCTACTCTCAGATGGTTCTCTTTGAATCAACCAGACTTTTTCAAAGAAAAGAAAAACGATGTAAAATACGATTGGTCTCAAAATGAAATTTTTATTGTAAAATATGAAAAGATGTATTTGGAATCAATTGTTAAATTAGTTGGAAAAAAGGAATTTAACAATAGTAAAGTAATTTTTTGTCTAGATTCTCCTAAAAATGATTTGTGGAGAACTAAACTAATGGATACTTATAAAGGAGACAGAGCTGATTTATCTTTGAAAAATAATTTTAAACCAACTTTTAAATTAACTTATGATAAGTTTATTCCTAATTTAGTAGAAATTTATCCTGGTAAAATATTTAGTATTAGAGTTGACAAAATGGAAGCTGATGATATTATTGCTGTAATTTGTAAGCATCTTGAAAAGGAAAAAATTAAAATAGTTTTAGTCTCAGGAGATCAAGATTTTCTTCAATTAGGAAGAGAAAACTTGCATTTTATTGATTACAAAAAGAAAACTTTTTTGACATTAACTAAAGAAGAAGCAAAAGAAAAATTAAAAGATAAAATTCTAAATGGTGATTGTTCAGATAATATTTGTTCTATATTTCCAAAAGATAAAAAAATATTATCATTGAAAGATAGGAAAGAAATAATTTCGGATAATACTAAATTAAATAAATATTTGGAAGAACATCCAGATATTAAGAAAAAATATGAATTAAATCAAAAGTTAATAGATTTTGATTTCATCCCAACGCCTTTATCAAAGCTGGCTCTAGGTAAATTTAAAACTTTAGACCTAAAAGATTAAATAGTTTTTCCATATCGCTTTTTTTATTTTGTTTTTTAAATATATTATCCATACTATCAGGGGTGTCGCTTAATCCACCCGTTTGAACAACCTCTGGTTTTTTAGAAATTATACTAAATTTAGGAATTTCTAAAACTGAATCACTATCTTCTAAATTTTCAGGAAGTTTTTCTAATTTTTCAGGAAGTTTTTCTAATTTTTCGGGAAGTAGAGGTTTTTTAACCTCGTTATTTAAAGAAGAGCCTTTAGGTTGTAATACTATTTCCGGTATGGGAGTATTATAGGACGTGTCAGGTAATTTATCTTTCTTTTCAGATGTTAATACTATTTCCGAAATTTCACTATCAGGGAGTGTATCAGGTAACTTATCTTTCTTTTGAGATGTTAATACTATTTCGTTTATGGGAGTATTATTAGAAGTATCAGGTAATTTATCTTTCTTTTGAGATGTTAATACTATTTCGTTTATGGGAATATTATTGGACGTATCAGGTAACTTATCTTTCTTTTCAGATGTTAATACTATTTCCGAAATTTCACTATCAGGGAGTGTATCAGGTAACTTATCTTTCTTTTGAGATGTTAATACTATTTCAGGTATGGGAATATTAGTGGACGTATCGGGTAACTTATCTTTATTAAGAGTTTTTGGTTGAGTTGTTAATACTATTTCCGAAATTTCACTATCAGGGAGTGTATTAGGTAGGTTATTTTCTTTATCAAGAGTTTTCTTTTGAGATGTTAATACTATTTCCGGTATGGGGAGTGTATTTTCTTCTTTACGATTTTGTTGTTCACGGCTCTGTTGTAGAGGTATATCAGTAGTAGTGAGTATATTTTCTTCTTTACGATTTGTTTGGTCACGGCTTTGTTGTAGAAATATATCAGTAGTACTGAGTATATCTGGTAACTTATCTTCTTTATGATTTTGTTGTTGAGGTTGTAATACTATTTTATCTATATCACTACTGGTACTAGAATTACTAGAATTACTAGAATTAGAAGAATCTGTAAGACTTTGTTGAGAAGAATCTGTAAGACTTTGTTGAGAAGAATCTGTAAGACTTTGAGAAGAATCTGTAAGACTTTGAGAAGAATCTGTAAGACTTTGTTGTGATGTATCACTAGATTCTGTAAAGCTCTGTTGTAGTATTGTGTCTTTCATTTTTTTAGGAATTAAAACTTCTGTACATGTTTCTACAGACTGTAAAGTGTCTCTAGAATCTTTAGAGCTCTGTTGTAGTTCTGAATTCTCGCTTTGTTGTGAATTATTAGTAGTTATCGTTATAGGATTATATATTGAATGTTCACGGTTTTGCCTTACAGAGTCTTGAATTGTTTTAGGATTGTATAAAGGATGTTCTTTGGATATAAATAATGAGTCTCTAGAATCTTTAGATTCTGTAAAGCTCTGTTGTAGAACTGGTACATTTGATTTTATAGGTATATTTGCTTCAACCATTGGAACTATTACTTGAGGTGTTGCTTGAGGAGGTATATTTGCTTTAACTACTGGAGGTGCTACTTGAGGTTGTATATTTGCTTCAACCATTGGAACTACTACTTGAGGTGTTGCTTGGGGTGGTATATTTGCTTCAACTACTGGAGCTACTGCTTGAATTGCTACTTGAGATTGTATATTTGCTTCAACTACTGGAGGTGCTACTTGAGGTTGTATATTTGCTTCAACCATTGGAACTACTACTTGAGGTGTTGCTTGGGGTGATATATTTGCTTCAACTACTGGAGCTATTGCTTGAAGTGCTACTTGAGGTTGTATATTTGCTTCAACTACTGGAGGTGCTACTTGAGGTTGTATATTTGCTTCAACTACTGGAGGTGCTACTTGAGGTTGTATATTTGCTTCAACTACTGGAGGTGCTA
>Ga0114968_10000915_pt1 | contig 22405 bp, 24 predicted proteins | sample M_130807_EF_Meta_FD_87020 | JGI IMG/M metagenome (GOLD analysis project Ga0114968, IMG submission 87020) | Freshwater microbial communities from Lake Montjoie, Canada to study carbon cycling - M_130807_EF_MetaG | ecosystem: Environmental > Aquatic > Freshwater > Lake | place: Lake Montjoie... | reverse complement strand
TTGAAAATATTTAGTATTCATCTATAGTTAGGTCCATCAACTTGTATCCAGAGACAGTACCATCTTTACCAACGGAAATAGGTTCTTTTTTTTCTTTGGTGGCAAAGTCTTTACTAATTAATAATGAATTTGATTCTTTAGAACGAATATTTTGTTCAGCAGAAATTCTATCAACTCCACGATTAAATCTTTTGTTAGACATTCCTTCCACATTTGAATAAATATGCATATCTTCATTATTTACATCATCATTGTTGGTGACATCATTATTAAGTAATTCTTCATTATCAACATAGTCATATTCATTATCAATATTATCATCAAATTTGAACTTACTAGTTTTTTTACGATAATTTACTTTTTTAGAATATTTCATATTATACAATAAAATTGCACTAAATACAAGTGTAGCAATTACAGCAAGAGTAAAGTCATAGTAAAATAAAAACGCTAGTATTAAAGGAAAAATAGAATATTTAATTGCTAAATCAATTGAATTAACATAGTTAACGTATAAATAAATAATAACTATGGCAACAATAGATGGTATTAAAATTTTCATAGTTTTTGAAAACATTTATTTATATATATAATTATTTTTTTATAATTTAAGATTGTTTTGCAAATTATTATCTTAATTTTTATTAAGAATGTCTTTAGCAATGTATGCAGCACCATTTAATAATAATGATTATATGGATAAAATAAATAATGACGATAATGCAATTGCTAAGAAAAGGAATGCAAATAATAAAACCCAAAAAAGGCTTCCTAAATACGCAAATTCAGATAGAGTAAATACAGTTCTTCAAACAATTCATAATTTACCACCTGAAGAAGATGAATTAGCAGATTTTAATACTTTATTACCGCCACCAATTTCAGCTGGTGTAGAACAAACAAAGTCAAAAGAGAACGAAAAAAATAAAAATGAAAATGAAAATGATATGTCTTCTTATTTAAATCCTCCAAATGAAATTTATAATTCACCAACTTCAACGGTAACAGATAATAACTCTAATTACAAATCAATATATTCAAATGCAAATGCAAGTTCAACCCCTAATTTTTCAAACACAACAGACTATGGCCGTTTTATTCCAGATTATACTAAAATGTATGGTGGTTTAGGAAAAACTGAAAATTTTGTTGCTTCGGCGCCTAAAAGTCAGAATGATATACTGTTAGAAAAATTGAATTATATGATTACCCTTTTAGAGCAACAGCAAGACGACAGAACAAATAATGTTACTGAAGAAGTAATACTGTATTCTTTTTTAGGAATATTTATAATATTTATAGTTGATTCATTTGCTCGTGTTGGAAAGTATGTGAGATGATACTAACATTGATTGAAAAATTTATATAATGAAAAAATATTTACTTATTATATGAATAAAACAAAAACAAATAAAACAAAAACAAATAAAACAAAAAATAAAACAAAAACTAGAAAAAATAAAAATTCATATAGTGGTTCTATAGTGATAGAAAAATATTTGAATAACGTTTTAGGTGTAAATACATATTTATATATAATTCATTTGAACCAACGGGTTTCTTGTAGAAAACAACTCGGTCCAAAAAATAACTCAAAAACATTAAAACTTAGAAAATATATTGACTTTTCTTCCTTGTTAAAAAATTATATGATTGATATGATAAAAATAGAAAAAAATGACAAAGATATAATGAATAAAATGACATCATTATTTGATGTAAATACTAAATATACATATTGTTTAAATCACGACACTTTGGTGATTGCTGAAACAAAGACAAAGAAAAATAAATCAAAAATAAAAGATTTTTTTAGCAAACACGGACTACTGTGTGACCAAACCGTGTGTGCAGCGGGTGAGATGGTGTTTAAAAAAACATCAACTGGAAATAAAATGGTATTTGATAATGGTTCTGGAACGTTTCGCCCAAGTAAAAGTGATTTACAAGTATTAAAAAAAGAATTGCCATATTTTGATACGGAAATTGTAAATTTTACACAGTAAAAATGAAATTAGTTTATAATAAAAGCATTTCTAGAAGGTACAGTAGAATAAATATAATTATAAAAAAAGTATGCAGTAGGAAAAATAAATTCAGCAACAGTTTTTAACTGTAAATTTTTAATAATGACATTATTGTCTGATATATCTTCAACAACTGCATAACCAAAACCATATTCTTTAGAAGTCTCACATATTTTTCCAAACGCAACTTTATAACCGTGTATAAATAGTTCAACATCTTTACAACAGTTGATTGATGCGAAACAAGATAAAGCACTAGTGCCTTTTTTTAAGTTCGTACAAGAATTGCGAAAATAATAACAACACAGCACATTATGCTCTTGTATGATCATATAGATATGCAAATTTTTTGTTTTAATTAATTCCAAAATATTTGCAATTTCTGGTACAATAGAAATATCAAACCGATTGGTGTTCAGACGAAGAAAATCAACCAAGTGGTGTATGTTGGTTGGCCCGCATTCCACGAGTGCTATGTTACCGCCGGGTAAGTCATTCGGTTTTACCCATTTGTTGGTAGGAAATCCATACGTATTATAAACACATATAGGTACGATTCCAGTGAGTTCGTTTTCTCTCTTGAATAATGAAATTGAAATGGATTTGTTTTGGTGTCTTTGATTATATTCGTGTGTTTGTATCATTTGAGGAGCGATTCCTTTTTTTCTTTTCATTTGGTCAACACACAAGTAGTCTATGTAATATACATTTACTTGTTCAAGTACTGGTTTTTTATTTTTATAAAAGGATACTTGTAAAGGACGACTAGTCATAACTGCAATAATTTTGGGATGCATTATCACTTTCGCGAGTTTAGTGTCATACAAAGGTTGTTCTTCTTCGTAAAAAGTGAAAAAACAAGGCGCATTATGTCCAATAAAATAAGGATGAATATTCTCTCGTTGTGGCATAAAACGATTTTCACCATTGTGCAAATAATTCTGTTGTACGAAATTCACAAACTGTTTCAAACGTAACTCTTCCATTTTTGAAAAGTCTATTGTTTGTATGTCTTTGAAGTTGCAGTATTTATTTTCTTCTGGTAATTCTGGCATAATAACGATACCATTTGAGTAAAAATAATAATGAAAATCATAAACGTGATATACTGGTTGTATAGACCAAAACCGAAATTTTATTTTAATATATGCGGCAACAACCAACAAAATAAGAATCAACGAGAGAAAAATGTAAAATAAGTAATTAAATCCATAAATTAAATAGGCCATTATAGTTAGAATAAAGTTATTATTTATTCGTAAAATAAATACTAACAGAAAACGAAAAAATCTCTAGTTCGGTTTTACCAAAACAAACAAGTATTGGTATTCGTAGCCAGATTGTAGTAAATCAATTTTTCCTTGAACAATGAACCCAGCATCTTTAGCCATTGCCAAAATTTCCTTGTACGGTTCCATATATAAATCGTGTTCTTGTTTTCTAAACACTTTTCCAGACTTTTTATTTTTAAAACTTTCTACAAATTTTGCAGAATTATTATTTTCATTTATTTCAAAGTTGGATATGTACTGAAAGTCTTCAAATGTTACCTTGCTTGTAGTAATTCTATTTTCTGCATAACGTTGTGGTGTTAATAATAGTAATGGATTTGCGGGTGGAATCATTGTATCAAACATATACTTATCTACCAAGTGAATTACTAAATAACCACCACCCATTAACCAGTTCATACAGTTTCTAAAGAACTGTAATTTATCTTGTATATAATAAATAGTAAAGTACATACACAATATATGTGTAAATGACTGTGGTTGGAAAGTCATTGCATTTGTAACATCGCCTTGCATAAAGTCTAACTTAGGATACGTTTCTTTTGCTTTGTTTACCATATCTTGCGACTTATCAATTCCAGTTACCTTAAAATTTTGTTGTGCTAAAGCAGCAACGTGGTGTCCAGTACCAGAACCAATGTCTAAAATAACACTTCTTTCATCTGGTTTGGTATTGTTTACAATTTGTTTAATTTCATAATCATTTTTAACGTCATTATAAACAAGTTGGTCATAAATATTTACGTAAAAGTCATCATATATTTGTGATTTTCCATCTTTGAAAGTAAATTCATTCGTGTCTATTGAAAATCCTTCTTTTCCCTCAGTTTCATTTTTAAAAAGCATATAAACAATTAAAAAAAGAACAACAAATATTAATACTTTACCCCAGTTTGACAATTTTTTATAAGTGTCTGAGAAACTTTTTATCAAATTCATTCTTCTATATGTATTGTTGTGATTTTTTTTGTTTTAGTATACATTATAAAACAAAAAAAATGTCAATATTAAATTCTGAAATAAATGATTTGAGAGAACACAGAGAATTCAAAGGAATTACCTTTTCCGGATTTAAAAAATCAGATGCTAAAAAAGAATTACTAAAGAATCTAATTGCTTCCAAAATAGAACCGGCTTGTTACTGGAGTGTGGAATTTATTTGTAGTGGTCACTTCAGTGATTTGTGGGATATTATTTTGCATTTTTACAGCAAACATATACATTTAGGAAATCCTAAACTTCCAATTTATTTAGAAATGCGAATTCAAAATTTTAAAGAAATTATTTCAAATGGATATAATGGAAACGAACTAAAGATGCGAAACAGTGATAAAATTAGAAAATTGTTTAGCGAAATGATATGCATACTGTGTGATGCAAAAAGAAAACATAGTTTTGATGAAATTAAAATTAAAAAAGAAGATTTTGATATGACTCAAATGACAGACCGTTTTAAAGCACCAAACATAAACTATGCACAAACAATAATAATGAAAGATGATCCCAAAGAATTATACATTGCAACTAATGAATTGGCGTATAATTTATCCAAAGACGGAAAAAATGCGCTTCAAGCTTGTTATTGGTACGAATGGATAGTTGAGTTTGAATCTATTTGCATTCAAAAAAAAGAAAAATGTAAATGTGAGAGGAGAGAAAAGATGCCAGTTGATTCCAAACACCAGTTTGATATTGTATGGATTATTTGGGACGCTATACTAAAAGAGACTGAAAATCACAACAAAATAATTCAAAAAATAATAAATTGTTTGTTGAAACTTTTTACTTTGAGATACAACCACGCTTGTCAAAGAAAACGCAAGTACATCATTTATTATGCAATTGCACTATTAACTGAAAATGTGAATTTACAAGAAGAAATAGTAAAAGATAAAGAACGCGTGAATATAGTTGTATCAAAAATAGACAATATTTACAAACAAGTTAAGAAAAATGAAATTGCGCCAAAGACTGATTATTTATTTCAGAATGTTAATAAGTCTAACTTAGACAAGACGATTGAAAAACTGGAAAAGATGAATACTTTTGGAGAATCTTTTACACCTCGTTTATAAAAATAAATCTCAATATAATATAAATGCCAAAAACAATGAGAAAATTTACAAGAAGACTTCGCCGTCCTCGTTCTTTAAAAAGAACATTATGTAATTCACAACATTTAGCAAGTTTTGAACAAGAAATTGTGGTGAAATTCTTAGAAATATTAAATACAATTAAGTTATTTCACTGGAAGACACATAGTTACGCAACACACAAAGCAACTGATGAGTTATATTCCAAAATAAATGAGAATGTGGATACATTTGTTGAAGTTCTTTTGGGAAAATGTGGTAACCGTGTTCATTTAGAACACGTAAAACAAATTTCATTGAAAGATTTTAATCATACAGAAGAATTTAAGAGAGAAATGGAAATTTTTAAGTCTTATTTGATAGGGTTGAATTCAAACAAAGGACTACAGTTAATGTCCAATAGCGACTTGTATAATATTCGTGATGAGTTATTAGCAAATGTGAATCAATTTTTGTATTTACTTACATTTAAGTAAAACCAAATTATTATGTTGTATAATAAAAATTTAATATATTTATTTTTATTATAATGAACAGTTCTTCTTCTGTAAAGCCAACTATAACAAATTCAGTTTCAAATGTTTTACGTTCAACTTCAACAAAACCCGCATCATCAGTTATAGGTTCAACTACTTCTACTACGACCACAAGTGGTTCTTTTTTTAGTAATATGAGTTGGACAACAATCATTTTAATTATTTTATTTTTCTTCTTTTTTGGGTTTGGAATTTTTGTTTATTTAGCAAAAGGAACCGAGAGTGCATTTGATTATATAATTAAATTATTCACCACAGTTCTTCAAAAAATAATGCATTTATTTGGAAATGATAGTGTAGACTTTACATCAGATGACAAAAAAAGTGGTGGTAATGCACCACCTACAAATACACAAAATTCCCAACCGTCTAATGATGGTAATGATAAAAAATCAATGAGTGGGGGAAAACCATCTAGTCAGAACCAACAACCAAATAATCAAAATCAAAATAAACAAAATACCGATAAACATATGCAAGATGATCATGGAGTTTCCGAAAAACCAGCGAACCAACCAAACCCAGCACCGGCAAGTTCAAGTGAAATGCCAAAAGACCCAACAAAACAAAATAACTTGAGTCAGGCATTAAATAGTGCAACACCTAATTTAACACGTAAAAATGAACCTAGCTATAGCGCAGATGATTCTTATAGTTCAATACAAATGAGTAAGTCGTCTAGTAAATCTGGTTGGTGTTTTATTGGTGAAGATAAAGGTACTCGTAGTTGTACTCAAGTAGGCAGTAATGATAAATGTATGTCTGGTGACATATTTCCAACGCAAGAAATATGCGTAAATCCAAATTTGAGACGTTAAGCTGGAAAAATAAGTTTTGCACCGGTTGGCCATTTGCTAGTAGAGTTTCCATAAGTGAGTTTTGTTTTTGGATAGTATGTTGGTAATGCATTATTATAACAAAATCTAGCAGATGTTGGTCCGGGGACATTTGATGCAGAAAGTGAACTACAGCTCAATGAAGTGGTTTGTTTATAAATTTGTCCAGTACAAATATTTTCAGAAATATTACAAATTAAGTTACCACCATCAGCAATTTGTATTTTGGTTACTGGTGGAGGAGTTACAATAGAAGGAATAATTGGGTTTTTTGGTGCGGGTGTATCTCCTTTTTTTGGAGGCATAGTAGGTTGGTTACTATCTCCACTGCTGTTGTTTGATGGAACAAATCCATTTTTGCTTTTAACACTCTCCGGAGAACATAGCACCCCATCTGCATTGCTTACGGTATAAGTAGTTGAAGAAGATGTAACCTCTTTGGATGGATTTACCGCAACTTCAGAGTAGTTAATACGTTTTAAACTATTCGTATTGGGGTTTGTATAAGTAATACCTTGTGTTCCCCAAGTCGTGTTGCGATTTGTCCAAGAACCTTTTGCAATTTGAGCATAACGCTGTTTTTTTGTAATGTCTGCACTATTTTTTTTGTATTGAAGAATATTGCCTTTTTTTAAAACCGAAAGTTCATATGCTAAAGCATCAGATGATACATATTGTTTTAAAAACGGTACATATACAACTTTACCATCTATAACAGAAGTTTCAAAAACACAACGATTTTCATAACGATACCACTCCTTCGTTGGATGGGGATTGTAGTTATTGCCTAAACAAGACATTACTATATTTACTTTAGAATACTATTTATATTTATCAATAATAATTGTAAATATAAATTATCAATTAACTATTACTATTTAAGGATTGAACTGGTCACCCGAACCATAGAAATACCATCTTAGTGATAGATAGTCTGGATATTTCAACACCATAGATTTATTCTTAGAACTCATTTTAGTGTTTGCTCCTTTCTTTGTTAAAGAACTAATTTCACTTGTACCTAATGAGTAACTAAAGTAACGTAAGTCGGAAATGTAACCATCAAATCCACCATTCATTGCAACATACACATCTCCGTAGTTTTGTTTAGGCACACCAATTAATTTTACACTTTTTGTAATAGTTCCGTTGATATAAACATCTAATAAAGTGTTTTTGCAACGAAGAATTACATTTACCCACTTGTTAATAGGAATATTGGGAATAAGTATTTCTTCATTTATTGTGTCGTATGTATTCATTATAATGGTTAATTCATTAGAGTTAGGAGAAATATACATACCAGGCGCATTATTTGGGAAGTTTAATCCGCTAGTAGAGTTAATTCCGTCATTTCCTTTATGGAAAATATGACGGTACTGACCAGATAAATATTTCAAGTCATTAATATAAATCCAAACAGACCAAGAAAACTCAATACCATTAGGCCCATTTACAGAACGAGGAACAGTAGTTGAATCACTTACGTTAGGATCTTGTGGAATAACAATAAGTTGTTTAGCATCAACCATTCCATCAATTAATAATGGATTATTATTTACATTACTGAAGAAATAACTTAATAGTCCAATACTAAGTTTTAAAACTATAATAAATATAAAGATAACTAAAAGGATAAAGGAAAATTTGGCAACTAAACTATTAGAATTCATAAAGTCTTTTATACCACTCCCCCTTCCAGTTGAAGAACTATTTTGTTGTCCATTAAACATTATCGTATTATATATATATTATACATAAGAAAAAGCAAAAATACTAAATTGAATAAAAATTATTTATTCAATTTAAAATTTATTTTAATTTATTACTAAATTAAATAGTGTAACTTGCAGTTTCATTACCAGCACTATCAGTGGTAGAAAATGTAACTTTGAATGAAGAACCAAATAAGTTGTTCAAGAAACTTGCTCCATAACCATCTTGATAAATATTCCAAGCAGTCTGAGGGTCAGTTGCATTAGGATAATATACAAATTTTGAAGTCCAACCAGCAAATCCACCAACTGGAGTAACATAAACATTTGCATCAGATGTTATTTTTGCAGTTCCCGGCAAAACACAAGTATTTACTAATTTACCATCCAAATATATGTCTAAAGTACGACCGTATACACTAATTAATAAATTACACCAAGATTGTATAGGAACATTTGGAACACTACAAGTATGAATAATCGCGGCAGATGATGGGTCAACAGAGTCATCGCTACTATAAGTAGTACTTGATTCAGAGTAAACAGTCAGTGCTACTGTTAAATTATTTTCAACAGCACCAAAAGTTACTAAAGGACAAGGATTAGAACCATATTGACCTAATGAATAAGTTCCTAAACCAAGTGTATTTGCTGTAGTTGTTGCGCTATTACTTGTTGATGTAGTGGGAGTAGAGACTCTTCCAAACAATACTTTATTTTGACCATAGTTGTAATTCCAGTCATCTATATAAAACCAAATAGAATAAGTAAAGTTACTAGATTTCGCACCACTTGAAGTAGTAGACAAGTTTTGTGCACTAATAGTTTGCATTGTAGTTCCAGAAACCAATCCGGTCGCTGTTGTACTAGATGAACTCATATATCTAACAATAATGTACAACAAAATAATTACAATTATAATAAAGAAAATTACTTTAAACTCCATAATATATATTAATTAAAGATATTTTATTTTATATTCAACATATTTTTGAAGAATATAAAATAAATTATTTAGATCCCTAAAATTATATAGTTTGATTATCACTGTTTCCCATAAAGTACCATTTTAAAGATAAATAGTTTTGTTGATATGGGTTTAATTCAGTCAATTCTTTTACTGCTTCACTTGTTTTTGCAGTAGACACGTCAGTTGCAGTATCAATAGCAGTTTCAATTGTAGATGTTTCAAACGAAGTCGTTGGAATTTTCACATAATCATTTTTAGCATCAAAGACAGTTACTTTTCCACCCACTATCGGAGGAGTGCTATTTTTCACTAAATTATATAAATAGTAAATTTGCATTATTGACATGGGGTTTTTGAAATAATTCACGTTACAAATACTTCCATAAAGTCCGTTGTTTGTCCCAACTACCAAATTATCAAATTTCATATACGGAACAACTTCAATGTGAGTTTTCACCAATTCAGCATTATAAAATATATCAAATGTTCCTCCATTATAGTTGATAATAATATTGTTCCACTTTTGCAACAAGATATCACTTCGTTCATAAAGAATTACATTTCCATTTTCATCATATTTTGATTTTTGCGATAAGTAGTTTGTAGAATCGTCGGTTTTATCAACATCTATTTTCATTGTAACTCTTAAAGTATTAGTAACCGGATTATACAGAATATTTGGTTTGTCTCCGTAGTTCAAAACAGAAGTATAATGATTACTTCCTTGATTTGTGTGTGGTTTATAAGACTCCAAATATAACCAAAATGACAAACCAAATTTATAGTCAAAATGATCAGTTTGGTTCAAGTTTTGGTATGAACCCAGCACTTTTCCACTATTAATACTCACTGGGTCATTTAGTAACAAAAGACCGCCTTGTTTTGAGGCTTTCACGCTTAGATATGGGTATATAATAAAATAAAACAAGTAGAGAAAAATAATAAAAAATAACATACCAATGTGTTTGGAAGATGCTTCTGCTGTTGCTGTTGCTGCTGCTTTGGTTGCAGTTGCACCAGTAGCACCGGTAGCACCCGTTTTTTTGAAAAACCCAGATATTCCGGGTATTTTTGGTAACGTGTCGTATATTTTTTCTACTATAGCATAAACTAAACAAGGAATGTAGAAGATAACACCCACTATAAGACGTAACAATGGGCTTTTTCTATAAAACTGGGTGATGGATAAAAATTTATATATTAGACCTAACATTGTCATTAACATCAGCAAATTTACAATAAACGACATGACATTGGATGTGTTGTAAGCATTAGTTATACTGATAGAAAACCAAACAATTAATAATATTATAAAGGTAACTATAAAAAATGCCCCAATTGAATTAAATAATCCCGGAGATACTGAGTCTATTTGTTGTTTAATAACACTTAACGGAGCGTCATTGAAAACAGTAAAACATACAAATAAAAAACCAATAGTGATAAGCAATATAAAGAAAGTCAATACTGAACCCGTTGAATAGTTGATATATTTACTTAGTTCATTATTCAATAAAAGAATGAATGTCACGAGACAAATATATAAAATAATAACATTTACTTGAAAAGTATCTTTAGTAATAAACTTGCGTTGTATATCAGTTGTGTTATATACACCTTTGTAAAATAAATAGCCTCCTATAATAAAAATGAATGGAAATATATAGTATGCATGTTTAGTCATAAAGTCTTTACTCACATAATTGAATACAACTATTAATATAATAATAAATAATATTAACGCAAAATGTATAGGATTAAAAAACATTGCTTTTCCAACCTTGAAAAATGAAAAAAAGAGTCCTAATAAAAAAATTGTAAATAAAAATGTAACAATGGTCATAGTCATATGCTTTTTATTATTGTCTTGTATGGTGCTGGCACCCAAAGATATAATGATAATTAAATAAATGATTCCTTTAATAATTAGTGCGTAGTTAATACCAGTTGAACCTAAAGGAGAAGGTGTCGTTGTTGGTGAAGGACTAGACGAAATCATAATAAAATAAGGATACTTATACTATACAAATATTAAAATAAATAATTATAACACAATTATTGTAATTATTTCATCATTTTATAAAATCAAAACTTAATTCATATTTTCCATTGCGGTTTTTTGTCCGTGACATTCACGACATAATGCAATTAAATTTTCTACATTGTTTCCACCTCCGTGTTCAAGACGAACAACGTGATCAACTTCAAACCAAGCGGATAGTTTTTGTCTACACTTACCACATTTCCAGTCTTGCATAGATGCTACATATTTTTTCTTCGTTTCACTTACAGAACGCTTGGTTGCTTTTCCACTGCCTCCCATCATAGCACCAGCACCTCCAGACCCTAAAATTTTTCTCTCATACATATTCTGTTGAGGATTTATTTGTTGGTTTAAATTTCCCATAAAGGTAGAAGAAAAGTCATCTCCTTCAGATTGTTGAGTAAAGTCAATAATAGGTGAAATCATATCCATGGAAGACTTGTCAATTGGCATATACTTGATCATATTGTTGGCGTGTAAAAGTATATTTTTACATTTTGCTGGATTGCGTTTAATCAACAAATAAAAAGAAATACCAAGAAGAGCAATAAAGCCCATTGTATAATATTTCTTATAAGACATTAATAGTTTGGTATATTTTCCATTATGGTACGTGTTAAATATGAAAAACACAGTTAGTCCAATAATTAATAATTCTAATTTCATTTTGATATTATAAAATATACAAATATTATTTTTATTTTATATGTAGCTTTCTAAATGGTTGAAATTTTACTATTTGACTTTTTCGTTTTGCTTTTACTTGTTGTTTTTTTCTTTTCACTTATAGTTTTTTTTTCGCTTTTTTTCTTTTTGATGTTGGTTCTGGATATGGTGCTTGAACCAAAATCATCCGAGTTGAATGAAAAACTATTTACTTGACTGCTTGTTTTTCTAGTATTAAATTCTTTTTTCAAGTTATTATTCAACAACGGATCTATATCCTCTAGAATAGAAACTAATTTGTCAATATCAATTGGTTTATCGCTAGACTCAATTAATAAAAGATATGCTTCTTTAACTTTATTTATTAATTTTAACTGATTGGGTTTTATTTCACCGTTGTTTTTGTCAATGATGAAGTCAACAAGAGAGAAATAACAAGTAGTAACCCCCCATACATCAATATTTTTGAGAAAAACATTTTCAAAATAGTCGTGTAGGTTAAATTTTCCGTTTTCAATATACTTATATAGTATCTGAGAGATGTACTCAAAAATATAGTGAAGTGTATAGTTAAATTCAATAAGTTCATTTTTATAACTTGTATCAATATTAATAAGGTCATTTTCAAATAAAACAGTAAATATTGTATTTATTTTTTTCAAGTGGCCGATTCCTCTCTCATTTATCCAAAACAATACATAGTTAATGACGAATGAACGTATATCTAAGTAACTTGGTTTTGGATTATTTTTCAAAAATTTACTGCATAGCTTGGTAAATTCGGAATTAAATAACACATTTGAGTATGGGATATTGTATTGAAATGGACGATGGGTTAAAACACTTGGGATTCTCTTTTCTTTATGATATGTGGTAGATAATCCCCAGTCAATAATTCTAGTTTTAAGTTGTTCCTCTTTATCACTGACTAGAATATTTGAGTCCTTCAAGTCACAATGATAAACGTGTTGTTGATTCATAGGAAGAATACCCTTTTTTAAAAGTTGGATTAGTGTATGATTTAACAATTTCATTTTTGAAATACTAAATTCTTTTTTTTCAATAAAATCATCAATATCAACTCCTCCATAAGGCATATTTAAACTCATTAACTCATCAATTTGATTATTTACAGTTGTTTCACTATAATTTTTTTTTGTTAGAGCGCTACACTTTTCATCAAAATCTACCAAATCTTGTTTAGTTAATTCTGTTGGTTTGCATAAACTGAATCCTTCCACTAAAAAATAATCCGAATAGTTGGGAATGTTACGCAACATTTTTTTATATTTTTGAATTTCATTATATTCGTGTTTGGCGTATTTTTTCAACATCAACTTACTGATACTATCATTACTTGGAGAATTACTGTCACATTTTATGGAAGGTTTGAAAATACAACCAAAACCTCCAGAGGCAATCACGCTTCCTCCGACCATTTCTCTCTTCTTTGGAGTATGGTTTTTTCTAGTGTGATTTTTTCCCAAACTCCCAAAGTTTTTATAACTTTTTCTCTCTTTGTAGTTTATTTTTAAAGTCATTGTATGTTAATAATTTCCTATTATATTCAAATATTTTTATTTATTGTATAAATAAATAATCGCAAATATAAAAACAACCAAAATAAAAAGATAAATTAATTTATTTTTTAATTTATTGAACTCCTTGTATTTTACGTCCTTAGGTTTGTAGTGTTCATAGTATAACTCATAAAACTTACTTAATGAAATTTTGGGTTTTTCTAATTTTTGATTTATTTTATTGTGTATGAACCACATCCACCGAATAAAAGAATCCCTCGTATCAAGATAAGGAGTAATTGGATATTCGTCTAATAATTTACTAAAATAAGTTGATATGGATTCAATTGGAATAAACATAGGAATATTTTGAATAAACTCATAATATTTTTTTTTGGTAATGCTATTTGGTCTAAGAGGATAACAAATAGAAATTGTATGAAGAAAGAACCAGTAGTGTGGTCCCCAAACGGCTGGATCTAAACCCATTTTTGTAATTACAATAAAATAATATTAAAAGATAATTGTTTAAACATATAGTTTGTTATAATTATAATTGAATATATGAATAATAATAATATTTGTAATAATTGTGGAAAACAAGGACATTTGTTTCATCAGTGTAAATTACCAATCACCAGTTATGGTATAATTGTATTTAGACATAGTGATAAAGGATTGCAGTTTTTAATGATTCGTAGAAAAGATAGTTTTGGATATATTGATTTTATACGGGGGAAATATGTTTGTTACAATGTTGAACAAATACAACAAATCGTGGATGAAATGTCGGTTCGTGAAAAGGAACGTTTGTTATCTGAAGGGTTTGAAAAACTCTGGAAATTATTATGGGGAGATTGTAAAATGCAATACAAAGGAGAGGAAGTTGCGTCACTAAAAAAATACGAGTTAATAAAAAACGGTATTATATTGGATGATACAAAAATAACTTTAGAGGAAATTATAAAAAACAGCAGTACAAATTGGGAAGAAACTGAATGGGAATTTCCTAAAGGAAGAAGAAATTTTCAAGAAAAAGATATTGAGTGTGCATTAAGAGAATTTGAAGAAGAAACTGGATATTCAAGTAAAAGTTTGAGTGTTATTGAAAATTTGTTGCCTTTTGAAGAAACCTTTATAGGTTCAAATCATAAATGCTACAAACACAAATATTATTTGGCTTACATGAGTGATACAAGTGATAAAGAGTGTTCAATGGAAAATTATCAAAAGTCAGAAGTAAGTAAGTTAGAATGGAAGACGGTAGATGAATGTTTAGAATCAATAAGACCTTATAATTTAGAAAAAAAACAATTAATAATCAATATAAATAAAGTATTACAAGAATATAGATTATATACATAATATATAAGAATGGAAGAAACAAGGGATAATATAAATTTAAAAGATGAATATGATATAAAATGTGAGGATAATAAATTTCATAAAAAATGTAACAAGTTTTTATTAAAAAAAGAGTTATTGGAGAGAGAAGAACTTGCGGAGGAACCAGATGCACATAAAGAATTGTATCCCAACTTGAACGATCCTAATTTTATAATAAAAATAGCAGAAAAACAAGAGTTTAATGACAATAAATATGACGGTGAAATATACGATGTCAAAAAGTATTCAGAGGTACTGAATAACGCTGAGTTTGAACTTGCACCTCATCAAGTTTTTGTAAAAAATTTTATGTCTTTCCAGACACCATATAATAGTTTATTGTTGTATCATAATTTAGGAACCGGAAAAACGTGCAGTGCGATTGGTGTAGCAGAAGAAATGCGTGACTATTTAAAACAAATGGGAATATCCAAACGAATAATTATAGTGGCGTCTCCGAATGTTCAAGATAATTTTAGGCTACAGTTGTTTGACGAGAGAAAGTTGAAACTGGTGGACGGTTTGTGGAATATACGTTCTTGTACTGGAAATAAGTTGCTCAAAGAAATAAATCCGATGAATATGAAGGGATTAAGTAAAGATAAAATTATAAGTCAGATAAATACATTAATTAAAAATTCTTATTTATTTCTAGGGTATATTGAGTTTGCTAACTATATTGAAAAAATACAAAATATTAAAGAGGGAGAGTATAAAAGTGAAAAAGACAAACAAAAAAAATCAATACGTAATTTGAAATATGAGTTTGACGAAAGGTTGATAATTATAGACGAAATCCACAATATACGTGTATCTGCAGACAGTGATAATAGAAGAGTTGCTGAAAAATTATTGACTTTAGTAAAGTCAGCGGATAATTTGAGGTTACTGTTACTATCTGCAACTCCAATGTATAATAATTACAAAGAGATTGTTTGGTTGTTGAATTTAATGAATATAAATGATCGTCGTGGTGCAGTAGAAGTAAGTGATATATTTGATGCAAATGGTGATTTTAAAAAGAATGACAAAGGAGAAGAGACCGGAAAGGAATTACTAATACGAAAAGCAACTGGATATGTATCTTTTGTTCGTGGTAATAATCCATATACGTTTCCATACAGAATTTATCCGTCAACATTTTCACCACAAAACACATTTAAAAACACAAGTGGTATGAAATTTGACAGTTTTCAATATCCCAAGTATCAGATGAACGGAAAACCAATAGAAGATGAGTATGTTATGAAAATATTGGATGTTTATTTAACAAAAATTGGTGAGTATCAGTCGTATGGTTATAAATATATAATAGACCAGTTGCGTAATAAAAAAATATCAATTACCACGAAAACGGGTATTATAAGAAACATGCCAAATTTTGAAGAAATGGATACTTTTGGATACACGTTGTTAATGTTACCGTTGCAAGCGTTGAATATAGTTTATCCAATGGAAGGATTAGAAGAAACAGATATAATGACGATTCGTGAATTTTCTATTAAAAATAGTAAGTCAACTCACGCTCCTTCTTTGAAAGAGTATAAAAGAATAGAACAAGGCGAAAAAATAACTCCAAAGTCAAAAAAGTCAAGGGTAGAATTGCTTGTTGAAGAAGAACCAGAAGTACAAGTTGAAGCAAAAGAAGTAGAGTTAGTGCAACAGCCATCAAGTGAGCCATCTGTTTCTACTTTTGACTATGAGTCTCAAGTGGTTGAAAAAAAAGGTGGTAAGACATCATCTTCTCAAAAAGAAGAAAACGTAGTTTATATAAACGCAGACGACATTACTGGAATTAAAGGGTTGAAAAGAATGATGAAATTCTCTGACTCTAAAAAACCACCAGAAAAAGGTTCGTTTGAATATAAACAGCAAACATTAGAAAAGTATGGTGCCGTTTTTTCAGTTGAACAAATTGGGATGTATAGTTCAAAAATTAAGAGCATATGTGATAACATAATGAAATGTGAAGGAATTGTGCTAGTATATTCTGGTATGATAGATGGTGGATTGATACCAGTTGCGTTAGCACTTGAAGAAATGGGATTTTCTAGATATGGTAAAAATACAAAATCATTGTTCAAGGAACCACCATCTCCATTGATAGATGCGAGAACAATGAAACCGCGTTCAAAAAACACTGAGGATTTTCAACCAGCGCGTTATTCTATGATCACTGGAGACCCGCGACTATCGCCAGATAATGATTTTGAAGTAAAGGGAATTACAAATGAAATAAATAAAGATGGTCATAGAATAAAAGTTGTTTTAATATCTCGTGCTGGTTCAGAAGGGATAGACTTTAAATGTATTCGTCAAGTACATATTATGGAGCCTTGGTACAATATGAATCGTATTGAACAAATTATTGGTCGTGCAGTTCGTAATTCAAGTCATAAAGAATTAGAGTTTGAAAAAAGAAATGTTGAAATATATATGTATGGAACAATATTGGAAGATACAGAAGAAGAATCGGCTGATTTATATGTCTATCGTGTTGCGGAATATAAGGCAATACAAATGGGAAGAGTTAGTCGTGTGTTGAAAGAAACCGCTGTGGATTGCATAGTTCATCACGATCAAACAAATTTCACCCAAGAAAACTTTGCAAGTATTCCAGAAAACTACAATATAAAACAAATTTTACCAGACGGAAATGTTATTGAACATTTTAAAATAGGAGATGTACCTTATTCAGCAGACTGTGACTATATGGAAGACTGTCAGTATAAATGTTATCCAAATAAGGAAATTACTGTAAATGAAATTAATACGGATACTTATAATGAAACGTTTATTGTAATGAATTCTGATAAAATAATTCAAAAAATTAAATTGTTGATGAAAGAGCGTTACTTTTATAAAAAGAATGATTTAATAAAACGAATTAACATACCCAAACCTTACCCACTGGTGCAAATTTATTCGGCGTTGTCTCAAATCATAGAAGATACAAATGAAGTCGTTGTTGACAAATACGGTAGAACTGGTCATTTGGTAAATATTGGCGAATACTATTTATTCCAACCAAGTGAGTTGAGTAACAAACATATTTCTATTTTTGAACGTGCTGTTCCGATCGACTATAAACATTCTATGGTACATATTGATGTTAGACCCAACATTGAAGCCGAGAAGCAAATTCAAGAGATAGTTGGTGACATCAATATTGCGTCAGAAGATAAAAGACAAAATGAAAAGTATAAAATAATTGATGAAATGAAGTCAAATTATGAATTAACTATGAAATATTCGGCGGGTAATGTTAAAATTGAGAGAGGAGATAATAACTGGTATAAACATTGCGGTGTCACCATAAACAAGTTGGTTAGTCAAGGAGTAATATCAAATGCAGAGGGTGAAGAATTTTTAATTGAACATATTGTAGATATGTTATCCTTTGAAGAAAAAATTACAGTATTGAATATTTTGTATTCAAAATCTAATGAGGTCTTGAGTGAATTTGAGGGAAAAATCAAACAATATTTGGATAAGATGATAATAGAAACCAGACGATTTAAAGCCGTTATACTGTATTCAAATAAAAGACAAAATATAATGATATTCAATGCAGAAAAACAAAAGTGGCAAGATGCCGAAGGAGAAGATGAACTCATTGTCACCGAAAAGGCAAAAGAACTGTTTGTAAAACCTTTGTACAATAACATTATTGGGTTCATAGATTACGAAAAGAAGGGTCAATTTTTAGTTTTTAAATATAAGTATATGGATAAAGAAAGAAATACTGGTGCAAGATGCGACAACGCAAACAAAAAAGTAAAAATTCAAACGTTAAATGATATTGTTGGACAACCCATATACAATGAGGAAAATACAAATCGTATTAACGAATCGGAGTTGTGTTCATTGCAAGAGTTTTTATTGAGAAAATACAATAAAGACCGTAAAAACGGAAATGCATGGTTTTTATCAATGGAGATGTATAAATGGTTTGACCAGTAGTAGAAATAGTCTGAATAATTTTTCTTACTAACAAGTTAGAAAAATTATTATTCTTTTTTTGAAGTAACTTGATACTTATTAGTTTTCATTAGTGTATATAACACATACAGTTCTGTAAATATAAGTGGTATGATATATATTAACGCATTTAAATTCATTAAAAATGCTAAAATAACACAAGTAGTGTTGAACAAAATCGTGTATATAACTACATTTGGGTTGTCTAAATAACGTAAGCGAATCCACGCAAGTATCACTGCAATGATCGCCATAAGTTTTCCGAATTTACAAATTTTGTTTTCATTTGCTCCAGTATTATGAACAAAAAATGGACCTATTTTTTGAATTTTTTTGTCTAGTAACGCAGTGTTTATATTGTATTTGGTTTTGAAAAAGAAATACATGTAAATTAAATACAGCGATTCAAATAACGTAACATATGTATAGTTCATATATATATGTTATATTTTTTTAAGATTTAGTAAATTCAACCATACATTCTTCTCATTTCAGAGTATGTCATATTACGACCCGTTTTTTGTTTAAATTCTTCTTCTCCTTCTTTCATAACTTGCGTTAATGTCTCCATATTACAAGTATTTGTATTGTGTAATTTTTGAACTTTTTCCATTCCTTCTTTTTCAAGTTTCTTCATTAGTTCATTCAATGCGTCATCTTTTTTTTCTGGAGTCTTTTCTGGTGTCGGCATAACTATAATAATATTTTACTAAAGCTTTAAATATTTGTTTTATTTAAATTTTTATTATAATAAAAATTGAAACTGAATTAAAAAAATAGTGTCACTATATAATATATTCATGGAATCAGTTGCACAACAGCCGGAAATTATGGAGACAAAAACGTCGCCACCACAACAAAAAATATACAAGAAAAAAGAAATAAAATATAGTGGTATTTATAGTCGTTCGTTAATTACTCGTAGTGTTGTGTTACCAATTGTTACCATTGGAAAAAATATTAAAGAAACAATAGAAAAATGTATTGCAATTAATTTTGAAGGAAAATGTATTGTAGAAGGATTTGTAAAACCAAACTCTTCTAAAATTATTACTTATTCTAGTGGTGTTGTTCAAGGTACTAATATCAAATTTGAAGTGGTATTTGAATGCCAAATATGCTGTCCAGTTGAAGGAATGTTAATCCCTTGCATTGCAAAAAATATTACTAAAGCTGGTATTCGCGCTGAAAGTGACGAAGAATTACCGTCACCAATTGTAGTATTTATTATGAGGGACCATAGTTATATGAGCAAATACTTTTCAAGTATAAATGAAAACGATAAAATAATGGTTCGTGTCATTGGACAACGTTTTGAGTTGAATGATAAATATGTATCTATTATAGGTGAAGCGGTTGATCCGAAAAAAGATTTTCAAAGTGGTCCCCGAAAAACTGGGGTAAAAAAAATCTCCAATAACAAACCCAAGTTAGTTATTGAATAAAAGTGTAAAACATTCAACTCTTTTTTATATTATACTATTTTAATCCAACTTATTGTTTAATAGTTAACCTTCTAGAGTAACATTCTTCTTGAATAACATCCACTTACCACTCCTATGTGGCCCTCTTACTTGATACTCAGTCATAGCATCGTGTCTATAGTATTCGTCTGGACTATCAATCCACCCAACAAATGTCCATAGTACACCGCCAACGCGCTTTCTGTGAGAACGATTTTTGTTAGTTTTTCTAACTCTTCTACTTTTTCTACTTTTTCGGTTCTTAAATGTTTTCATATAATAATATAATATATATAAATATAATATTTCTATTTTTTCTAAATTTCAGAAAGTGCAAAGGTCTTTATTTAAAGGATGTTTTCTTGAGCTGAATTCCAAGTATTCTTTGGTACAAAAGGAGTCCGGCGTCTTGTATTGGCAAAATATGAGCATACGTATCACCATCATTATGATGTGAATGCCATAGACTAGGTGGTGTAATAAACATTTCACCTTGTTTCCAATTAACTTTTTTTGGATTTATTATATTTCCTTCGTCGTCTAATTCATCACCTACTAATGTATATATATTTTCACTATCACTACAATGAATACATAAATCCAATGCAACCGAATTATGTCTATGTGGGCGTTGTTTTGTATTTGGTGGTAATTCATTATATAGTGCCCATAAGGTTGGAGTAATTGTATTTACACCTATTTTTTCAGTATCCGCATTACTCAATAATATTCCTTTACGGTTTTTATGGGGGTTGGATAAATTTTGTAAATTTTCTTGTATAAATTTTTTATCATAAACACACGGTTGAAAAAGTGTTTTTTGTGCTTCGGCGCCCAAATAATTCAGTAATGGACTATCATTGACATAATAAATTTCGGTTTTTTCATTTTCCAACATATTTGTGATTTTTAGAGATAGAAATATGGGACAAATAAATATTTCACCACCTTCTACAATAAATTCAGTGTGTTTTTTATTAATATATATTTCACCATATTCTTCACCTCGTGCATACACTTCTTCTGACCATGTAAAACAACATTTACCATTCAATACATAAAATAAATGAGAAGATGCATTGATTTCTTTTTCGTGAGCATCATTTTCTCCTTGAAATCGTATGACATGTCCTTCATTATCATTTCCCTTATTTTCATCTAATACGATAAAACCGGCTAATAAATTTGGTGAGGTTGCTTTATAATCAACATTGTAGACACTTCCATTATCTATGAAATTTATACCATTATCACAATCTTTTACATTTTTTGTAATGATGGGCACGGGTTTCAAGTTGGGATTGACATTTGACTCATATTCGTAGGCTTTAATATATTCTTCCATTGTATAGTATATTATAACATTTTTACTTTATATTATTTTTATAATAAATTGGAATATAAGTCCTCCAAATAAAAAGTTTAATTTCCTTTGTTACTACTTGTAAGTATTAACTAGTTTTTTTTACCTCAACTTCTCCAGAACTGTCACAAACTGTACATTCACTCCATGGCATAACAGTTAAACCGACTGAGTTACACATTATACACTTAATACCATCACAATATGAACATATTTTGTATTGAGTTTTCACTAAACCTACTCCCAAACAAGTTGGACATTGAATTTTATTATTTTTTTTATTCATTAGTAGTTATTATTAATTAATAAAGATTTAAATTAAAAATAAGTTACTTAATATATTTATATACTCCACAATATGATAAATATTGGAATTAATGGATTCGGAAGAATCGGAAAGTGTGTGTTTTTACAACTCTTAAACAATGTAAATTTTTCTATAAAATGTTTGAATGCAACTGAAATAAAAGTAAGTGAAATTGAAGACTATTTAAATTTTGATACAACACATAA
>Ga0114968_10000914_pt1 | contig 22411 bp, 17 predicted proteins | sample M_130807_EF_Meta_FD_87020 | JGI IMG/M metagenome (GOLD analysis project Ga0114968, IMG submission 87020) | Freshwater microbial communities from Lake Montjoie, Canada to study carbon cycling - M_130807_EF_MetaG | ecosystem: Environmental > Aquatic > Freshwater > Lake | place: Lake Montjoie... | reverse complement strand
AGCTTTTAGAAAAGGAAGGAAACATTTTGAGAGAGGTATCAGAAAACATTACTATACGAAATGGCAAATATGGTGCATATATATTTTATAAAACAGCAAAAATGAAAAAACCACAATTTTATCAGTTAACTGGATTTACTAATGATGTAACTATTTGCGATGTTAATACAATAAAAGAATGGATAGAAGAAAAATATAAAATACGCTGATTTTTATTAGCGTTATCCACCGGGAACCTGGATTAAAAATGGTAATTTTCAATAAATAAAAGTTGTTATTGAAAATGGTGCGGATATTTTTTTCCCGAAGGGCAGGAAGGGTTAAGGAATCCGGCTTTGCAGGATTCTGAGTGGCGGGGAACCCAGGTTTAACGAAGTTGCCCCGCTACTTTTATGAAAGGTAGTTTTAAATAAGCGTCAAGTTATACCCTAAAAGTTTTTGAGGACTAAATAATGTGAATTGTAAAGAAAAACTATAAGAAAATGAATCGAATCTTACTGGCGATCCATCGTGATATCTCAGTCTAATTCGGAGACGCCTAATTCTTTCTGCCGGAGGGTCAAAAATTTTGTATGATTCACATTCATTATCAAACCATTGTGATATAGGTGTTGTTGGAATTGCTATTTTTGCAAATGCAGAGTTAACTTTTCCATTGGTTTGATTTGTGGTACTAGTGAAATTAGAAACATTGAAAGGATACGTTTCGTCAATATTATTTAGCAAATCTATATCCATATAAAAATAAGCAGGGCCCATTAAGTTTATTTTTTCAGGACACTCAATATAGTAAACATCACACCCTGGAAAATGTGGACTGGGTGTTAACCAATATCCATTATCACCTGGTTTTACATCACCATAATAAAATCTTGGGAGACAATATTTTTCTGAATGCGAACATTCAGGACAATGTGTTAACCCTAAAAAAAAGGGAAGCCCCCAATCTGAAAAATTTGGCGTTTTTTGTTGAAAGCAACATTCATTTAAATCGTAATAGTTTGAATTGTCAGAATTATTTGTTAACTTAAATTCGCTACTCCTATTTCCAAACCATATTTTTTGAGAAACATTATTATAAACAATTACAAAATCTGTATAACCACCTTGTTGTAAAAACAAATCTGTATATGAAGGATCAATCGCTCCTACAATATAATCTGTTACTGATTGGTTAAATCTATTTGTAAGTTCTGTTACTATTTGATCAGGATTATAAAATCCGCTCTCAATAACAATGCAATAGTCGCGACCAACATTATTCATAAGAGCATAAAATATTGCTTGTTGTAGTGGATTGCTAATATTAGTACTCCAAAGTTTTGCCGGGTTAACTTGAAAACTCATAGTTATATTTTTATTTTGAAAACTAAATGTGCTATAGTTTGCAGGAAAAGTCCAAGAAGATAAAGTTGCCGATCTAACATTTAAATAATCTTGAGGGAGTTCAATTTCAAATTCGCTTGCAGATGGAAACTTTATTATGTCTCTGTCTTCTGAATGTATAGATATAATTTTTTTATAAACAAAATACTCTTGAGAATTTGGAATTAAAGGATGGTTTGTCGAAGTATTAAACTTGCTCATATATCTAATATTGTAAAAGTTTTTATTTTATTTTATTTTTTAAAATTAAAATTTAAGATTTAATTTTAAGATTTAAAATATTTATATAAAACATAAATATGTCAATAATTAGTTCAATTGCTAATTATGGTGGAAAACAACCAAATAATACAGCATACGTTAAACAATTTGTTTCAAGTTTTGGTAATTTTGCAACATGGTTATACACAACATCATCTTCTCCTAATATTAAAACAATTACGCCTACAGATGCAATGACTGACGTTTTATTGCAAAATGATTTAATTGTTCTTGGTTCAATTAATATGGCTTCGGATGATTCTGTTAAAGAATATATTTCAAATATAGATTCTAGTATTTCAGATAAGTTAATAGAACTTCAACCAAAACAATATAGTTATGCTTCTACACCAGAAGAAACACATTATGGGTTTTTAGAGCAAGATATTGAAACCTTATTTCCAGATTTAGTAAATGATTATCAAGTAAAACAAGGAGACCCAATTATTAAAGTAGTTAACTACATTGAGCTGATACCATTGTTATTACTAAAAATCCAAAATATGCAAAAAGATATTGAACAATTAAAAAAAAAATAACTTGTAAGTATAAATATGTACGATGCCCAGGAGCAAGCGTTCCAAGTTATATATAAAGGATTAATATTTGTAGGTGTCATATTATCAATTATTTCATTATCTATTAAAAGCACTTCCAGTGCTACCCTTTCTATATCCTCGTACACTTTTATAGCTACCGGAATTGTTTTAATAGTGGGATTTTTAATAAATAAAATTATGAATCGTCCCGACCCAGCAAAGTATTGGTTTATTTCTTTATTTTTTTATAACATTGGTCCTTTTCTATTATTATTAGGCATATTGGGATTTACTTTATATTTGATAATATCTTTCAAAGATAAAATAAATAGCGGTAATATTTCAAGTGGATATGGCTTATTTAGTAAACTTTCTGTTGCATTCGTTTTAATTCAGTTGTACATAACTTATAATGGAATGCAAAAACAAAGTTTTAAAGAAACTGCGTCTTTGCCAAAAATATATAGCAGCTTTTCTTATTTAGTTGGGGTTATCAACGTTTTTATAATTTTAATTTTATCATGTATTTTGAAATATTTCTCTACGGATGGGTAATTTTTGAAAATTTATATGTTAGACCATAATGTGTATCCGTTTCCCACGCTCCAGATATTTTTAATAAAAATGTATTTGATTGCTGTTTAAAATTTGCGTCTGAAAAAATTTTTATATTACCATTTTTAAGCTGCTCGTATATTTTACTTTGTGGAAACTTATATTTTATAGTTATTTTTTTAAGAAGATTTTCTTCTAGAGTTTTTACACTCTCAATAATTTCTTTATGCATGTTTACATTAAAAGAACATTTGTATTTATTATAATATTTTTCTACACTAATATCATTGAAATTTAACAATAAATAGATTCCATTCAGAACAAAGGTAGACGTAGAATATAGTATTCTAATAAAATTTCCCTCATTCATAACATTATTTTTTATTGGTTCACAGAAATAAACACAATTTTCATCATATTGATCAAGTGTTTTTACAATATTCATTTTGTTAATTGGTATAACAAAAATGCTTTTAAGTTTTAACGTTAAACTTATCTTTTGTAAATTTTAAGTAATAATATAGCGTTATCCACCGCTAGCCTGGATTAAAAAGGGTAATTTTCAATAGCGTTATCCACCGGTAGCCTGGATTAAAAATGTTAATTTTCAATAAATAAATGTTGTTATTGAAAATGGTAAGAATCTTTTCTTCCCGAATGACTGGAGGGTTCTGAGTAGCTGGCGGCAACGTAGTTAAACCGGGGGGTCCCTCTATAAATAATTAGTTTCAGTTTATAAAAACTAATATAGATAATAAGTAATTAATATTCTAATAGATGAAATTTTATGAATCGCATTTTGAAGAATATGTATTAACTAGTCAAAAAGAACCATTACATCCAAAATTAGATAAATTGTTTAATAAATTTCCAGAAAGAATTCAAAAACTTAAAAACATTGTTTTTTATGGTCCACCAGGAATTGGGAAATACACACAAATGTTAAAGTCAATAAAAAAATATAGCCCATCTGAATTAAAGTATGAGAAAAAGATAAGCATAACATATAACAAACAACAATATTTTTTTAAAATTAGTGATATACACTATGAAATTGATATGTCACTTCTTGGATGCAATTCAAAATTATTATGGCATGAAATTTATCAACAAATTGTTGATATAATCTCTGCAAAAACTGAAAAATCGGGAATAATAGTTTGCAAATATTTTAGTGAAATTCATGGAGAATTATTAGAAAATTTTTATAGTTATATGCAACAAAATACAACAACTTCTATTGACTTAAAATTTATAATTATTACTGAAAAAATAAGTTTTATTCCAGACAATATATTAAATTGTTGTGAAATTATTCACATATCTAGACCTAGTAAAAGCAATTATAATAAATGTTTAATAAATAATTTGTCACCTTCCTTAAAACTTTCTTCTATTGTGAATATCAAAAATTTACATAAACCAAGTGATAACATTGTACTGCAAAATTATAAATTAATTTGCGACAAAATTATTGAGTCTATAAAAAATATTAATGATATTAAATTTTTAAAATTTAGAGATATTTTGTACGATATTTTAATATATAATTTAGACATAACTGATTGCATTTGGTATATTGTAAACTCATTAATAGAAGAAAAAAAAATAAAACCACAACAATTGTCCAACCTTATGATAAAAACTTATTCCTTCTTACAATATTATAATAACAACTATAGACCAATTTATCATTTAGAAAACTATATGTTTTACATAGCAAATTTAATTCATGGATTTAACAAAAATGAATAAATTTCAACCTAACACATTACTTTAACCATCAATATTATTGTTAAAGTAAAGTAAACTAAAATTTAAATATAAATATAAATACATTGACTTTGTATACTTAATAATGGATTACAAAATTGCTCTTGAAACATTAGATATAGATTTGACCAAAGCTATTTGGAAAGGAGATCACTTATGCGGCGACTATCTAAAAAAACGATACCATAAGCTGGCACTTAAATACCACCCGGATAAAAATGGTAATGACAAGTTTGCAACAGAAAAGTTTCAACGAATTCATGATGCATATGAATTTTTGTCGAGAGAAATCAGTTTTTCAAATGCCGAAATAAAAGCAAGCAAAGAAGAAAAGACAAACGTTAGCGAAACTACATATGAAAGCATATTAAAAACCTTTATATTTGGTTTTGTGAAAGGCGAATACAATGATATTTTATTTAAAATTATTCAAGACGTTGTTAAAGGTTGTACGAAGCTTTCTCTCAAACTTTTTGATGACCTTAGTAAAGAACGCTCTATGGAAGTATATACATTTATTTCAAAGTATAAAAACATTCTTCATATTAGCCAGGATACTATCAACAATGTGAGAGAAATTGTGTTGGAAAAATGTAGAGAAGATTGTGTGTATATATTAAACCCAAACATAGACGATTTATTAGAAAATAATATATATAAGTTAGAGTTGAATCGAGTTCTCTACTTTGTTCCATTATGGCATGATGAACTCTATTTTGATGGTTCTGGTTGCGATATAATTGTTAAATGCATTCCTGATTTACCAGACCATATTAGCATAGACGAAAATAATAATCTATTTATTGACATTGAAATACCTTTGCATGTTTCTCTCTTCAACAAAAGTCATTATACCTTCTTAGTTGGTAAAAAAGAGTATGCAATCGACGTTAGTTGCTTAAAAATGCAAAGAGTTCAATATGTTTGCGTCAAAGGCGAGGGTATCGCAGAAATTGATGAGAAAGATATGTACAATGTTGAAAAGAAAGCAGATATCAATGTGAAAATAAGTTTTGTCTAAAATAATTTTTGCTTGTAAAAATTATTTTTTGGCGGCAGGAGAGAAAAAAGGAAAATCAAAGTTTCCCGAGGCCCTAATTTTGGACATTTTAAAATGTCCATTTTTCACTTTCCAAAATACTTTTTACTTTTTTAAATGCAAAAAATTGATTCAGACCAAGATGCTTTGTTTTGCATTTTAACTTATTTTATTTCCTTACGTTAAATTTTTTTGAGAGAAAAAGTTTTTGAAAAGAAAGGATTTAGGAACTTTTTTCTTATCCATTAATAAGAACCAATGGATAACTCTTTAGTTCCAAAAAGTTCACAAAAGTTCTGTTGTGAATTTTGTAACTATACTACGTCACGTTTAAGCCAGTATGATAGACATTTAGAAACGTCAAAACATAAACGGATAACTTTGAATAACTTGGATAACAAAGAAGATAAGTCAAAAAGTTCCTACGCATGTAAATGCGGCAAAAGTTATAAATATATGTCTGGACTATCAAAACACAAAAAAGTTTGTTCTCAGATAGTAAATGAAAACTCAAAACAAGAAGTAGAAATAACAACAAAAGAAAAGACGTGCGATAGTGACTTGTTAACTTTTTTATTGAAAGAGAATCAAGAATTCAAGCAAATGATTATTGAACAAAATAACAAGCTTATGGAGCTTGCAGTCAAACCAACGACAACTATTAATGGCAATAATAACTGCAATAACAGATTCAATATTAATATGTTTCTTAATGAAAAATGTAAAGATGCCATGAATATAATGGATTTTGTTGATTCTCTCAAGCTTACTCTTAGCGACTTGGAAAAAACGGGTGAAATTGGCTATGTAAAAGGAATTTCCAATATAATAGTCAATGGTCTCAATCAATTGGATGTGTATAAACGTCCAATTCATTGTAGTGATTCTAAGAGAGAAACTTTATATGTGAAGGATAACGATGCATGGGAAAAAGAAAAAGAGGACAAACAAAAAATAACTAGAGCCATCAAACATATTTCCATACGAAATGCGAAACAAGTTGGCGCTTGGACAAAAGAAAATAAGGGTTATAACATATCGTCGAACAAGAAAAACGACAAGTATTTGAAAATAGTATCCGAAGCAAATGGTGGCGAACCAGAAGAGATTAATAAAATAATTTCTAATATTTCTTCCAAAGTTGTAATTGATAAAGATAATGCCCCTTGATTTTTTGTTTACACCCTTGAAGATTTACACTCTTGAAGAATTAAAGTGGGACAAAAATTTTTATTATATTCTTATCGTATAGATATGAAATACAATAACTTTATAAAAAATTGTAGTCATTATGGAGATATTTTAGCAATACCATTCTTCGCTTTATTGGCAATTTATTTTTATAATATTGAAGACAAATCCACAATAGAATACGTACTATTATCTTTTTCTATAAGTGGATTTATATTAGATATTTTATATACGTATGTATTTTTGTCCCGTTTTAATTCTTCAAGGGTGTAAAATGGGACGAAACTATATATTTTGAATATAATTTTTCAATATAATCTGCTTGTTTATTGTAATGATCTTCGTCTGTTATTATTAATTCACCACTATTTATTCTATCAGATAGTTTCGTAAAGTGGATATGCTCATTTATAAGTTTTTTTATATCAAACCTTGAATTAAGTTCATCTTTATCATTAAACATATCTACTAAAGATTTAATGTTGTAAAAATATGATTTATCTTTTAAACAAAATATATCATATGATGGATCAAGAATTATTGTGTCATCTAATACTACAACCAAATGACCGCCTACAAAAGTACAAAAACTTTCTTCTTTATTACTCGAAAATACCAAAACAGCTTTAGTTTTAACATTACTAGTTGTATTTTCTTTAATAAAATCATATAAGTATTGAACATTTGTTATGCATTGCTCTTTTATATTATGTTTTTTTTGATATTCTCTCATAGAAAGAATAATATTTGAGACAAACATTGTAAGTTCCATACCTATTAAATTAGAGTAAATTACATAAGTTAAAATTTATTATTTCAATTTTATTTATAAAGTTTCCCATTTTCAATGGTGTAAAGCAAACTATTTTACGTGAAAAAATTGTTTTATCTACGTTACACTACAACTTCTACGCTTTACATCTTACGCTTCCGCTTTACATCTTACGCTTCCGCAACAGGAGCCTTCTTCTTGACAACCTTCTTCTTCTTCTCCTCGACCGCTGCAGGAGGAGCAACCACAACGGGAACTGGAACCGGGACAGGAACCGGCACTGGTGCAGCTACAACCTCCTCTTGCTCATCATCCTCCTCATCCGAATCCTCAACGAGCGCAGTCGCCTCCTCGGCATCCTCATCCGGCTCAGGAGACGCCTTGATCTTATCCTTGTCGCTCGTCTTCAACTTAATGAGGCACTTGCCACTTAGCGAAGTCTTCTGCTTAGCTCCAACAGCCTGAATCAACTTCCAGGTAATACCAAACTTACCATTTGCAAACCAAAGACCGCCGCACTGAAGAACGCATGCAATATTCACACCCTTCTGGAGAAAGTCAAGAGGAGTCACGCAATGGTTCGCAGGATTGGGAAAGAGCTTATTCTCATCCTCGTCATAAACCTCGCACTTCCAAACGCCCTCCCACTTAGGAATCTTCACACGTAGAGCAGGAGGCTTGTTCTTATCAAACTCGCCAGTATCCTTGTTCTTACTATACTTCAACATAGGCGTGAAGAGTGCATCAACAACATCAGCGCTCTTATGGGCCTTGCCAAACCAATCCTTAGAATAAGTGAGCGCATCATCCTTAATCTTCTGCTCAAACTGACTCATCACGCTTAAAAACGCACTAGTATCGTCACTCTTATACTCCTCACTTGGGAACTGAAGCGCCATCTCAAACTTCTCATTACCCTCAAAATCAGATGCACCCCAAGTCAACATAAGAGGAGTTGCAAGTCGCAAACCACCCTTGGTGGCATTATTCAAAATATTAACACTCTTCCCACCCGAGGCGTTGGCCTTGGGCGCCGAATAGCGAATGTTATTAGGATTAAACTGGGTTCCGTCAACGATCGTGTCCGCCATGCTTGCTATGATAGTTATTATTATTAGTCTTACCTTTAAATCAATTTTTTTTGTTAATTGAAAAGAAATTAGAAATCATAATAGCTCACATACACTTCACACCCGTTAGCGTTTGAATTTTTTACGTTTATAATTATAATGTTAAAATGACTCAAAAAGAATTTTCTAATGTATAAGTATGACGAACATTATTGATAAAAAAATGAAAAATGTCGATTCGGAACATGATGTCTTTATTAAGACAATATATGATAGATGTGAGAAGAAAATGTGTCTCTCTAAAAAAATAGAAAAAATAAATGATGATGAAGTCAATGTGCCTACTATAAGCAATTTTGAAATTATTTTAAATTACAACTACAATAAGGAACAATTAAAGAAGTTTTTGAAACATTACAAACTAAAATTATCTGGTAGCAAAAAAGAGATGATAGTGCGAGTCTTTTGTTTTTTACGATTGTCTTATTTTGCTACAAAGATACAAAAAATTTTTAGGGGGCGCATTCAAAGAAAATATAACATCTTACATGGTCCAGCATTATTAAGAAGAGACATATGCACAAACAACACAGATTTTTTTAGCATGGAAAATTTAAATGAAATAGCATATTCGCAGTTTTTTAGCTATAAAGATTCCGACAATTTTGTATATGGCTTTGATATCATTTCTCTCTACAACCTAATTCAAAAATCTGGAAGGGACGTTCAAAACCCATATAATAGAACAAAAATACCAAAAAATGTTATAAATAACATGAAAACACTGATTAGACTTGGAAAGTTATTGAATATCAAAATCGATATTGATATTAAAGATGTTTTATTAGAAGTAACTGACAAAAAATCAATAGAACTTAGGATACTGACATTATTTCAAAATATTGATGCATTAGGTCACTATAGTAATACTAACTGGTTCACCTCATTAACAAGAATTAATTTAATTAAATTCATTAGAGAACTCTGTGATATATGGAATTACAGGGCGCAATTATCTAATGAAACAAAAAGAGCAATTTGTCCTCCAAATGGCGACCCCTTTAGAAATTTAAGTATGGATTATATCTTAACTGAACATAATTTAGATAATGTTAAAAAAGCCGTCGTGGAAATATTAGAAAAAATGGTAAATACTGGAATTGATAGGGACAGCAAATCTTTAGGAGCATATTATGTCCTTGGTGCATTAACGTTAGTAAGTCCGGATGCTGCACTAAACATTCCTTGGCTATATCAATCATTTTCATATTTTTAAATAGCTACTCAGAATCTAGCAAAACTTGATTCCTAATCCCTCGTGCCCTTCGGGCATTATCATTTTCAATAACTCCCTTTATTTATTGAAAATTAACTTTTTTGATCCAGGCTAGCGTTGGATAACGCTATAGTTTTTCTTGGAAATGCGGAATTTAGTCCAAAACAACTTGAAGCCGGACGGGCAATTTATTTAACTAACAACAAATGACCAATATTCATAAGCCACCTAAATAAATTTTAGTAAAAAGTGAATATTTTTACTAAAATATTAGCCTTTTATAATTTTTTTCAAAAACTGAACGAAACTAGCTCATACCTCCTGTTAGAATATATATATTTATGCGTTAAATCACTTAAAAAGTAGTCTCTTTAGTAGAGTATAATGGTTAGAACCAGCAAAGCTCCCAAGACCTCCGACTCTGCTCCCGTTGTTGAGCCCGTTGTTGCCGCCTCTTCCGAGAAGGCGTCCAAGACCAAGAAGCCCCGTGCCCCCAAGCAAGAGGCCGCTGCCGCCCCCGCTCCTGTTGTAAGCGCCGCCGTTGATTCTGACGCTGCGGAGCTTGTTGATGCCGACGCCGCCGCCGTCGCCGAGAAGTCCATCGAGTTCCTCGCTAAGCTTCAACAGATTAACGCGCTCATGTCTTCCCTTAAGGCCGATTACCGAGCTCTTGAGAAGCAGTGGAGCCGTGAGCTCAAGACTGCCCAGAAGCAGAGCTCCAAGCGTAAGCGCAAGGCGGGCAACCGCGCCCCCAGTGGCTTTGTCAAGCCCACCAGAATCAGTGACGAGCTTGCTTCCTTCCTTGAGAAGCCCGCCGGCACTGAGATGGCTCGCACTGAGGTTACTCGTGAGATTAACGTTTACATCCGCAACCACAACCTCCAGGACAAGGCGAATGGTCGCAAGATCAACCCCGACTCCAAGCTTGCCAGCCTTCTCAAGCTCAAGAAGACCGACGAGCTTACTTACTTCAACCTCCAGAAGTACATGAGCCCTCACTTCGCTAAGGCTGCTGCTAAGGTCGAGGCTACCGCCTAAATTCCACTTCCACTTCCAATTCCACTTTTAGAAAAAGTGGAGCAAAAAACAAAAAAACAAAAAAACAAAAAAACAAAAAAACAAACAAACAAACAAACAAAACAAAAATAACACAAGAAAAATAAATTACAAAATTGTTTGTAATTTATTCAAAAACTTTTATAGAGTTGGTTTTTCTTAAAAGTGGAATTTTGCGCTACTTTTAGCAAGGGAATATAAACCCATCCTCAATCAAAATTTCCCGCATTTGCTTTTTATTTACTGCGCCATTTGCAATTTTTATTTTTTCAAAAATCTTCAAACAATAATTATAATCAGACAAGTCAAACATTTCGTAAATTTTCATTAATGAATCATAATCATGAATATAATCAGTATTTTTCAGTAACCATTCATAAAAAGGCAAATAATTGTTATCATTTGCTTTCTTATATTTTTTGAAATACTTGAGTGTATTATTCAATGTACAATCATTTTGATTTTCACTTGCGTGCACATTATAATCTGTCCCAGAAATAATACAAATCTCACTTAATTCTTTTTGCGTCAACTCTAAGTCAGTCAAAATTCCTTTTACATCATAACACACAAAAGTATGTTTTAACAAACTCATGTATCTCAATATTTTATTTGCACCATACACAAAAAGGTCCATATCTTCACTCAAGCACGCATAAACTTTTTTTTTGATTACTAACATAGCACATAATTCATCGGCTTCGCCTGGTGCGTCATAGTATGTAGCTCCATACGCGCGAATCAAATTTTTAACAGAATCAATCAAATCTTTAGTAATGTAAACAAATTGTTTTTTAAGCACATCCATGTTGGATATAATTTCTTGTTTGTCATCATCGTCAATTTCATTATCGGCAAGTTTTGTCTTTAGTTGGTTGTATTCTTTCTCTGCTACTTGTTTATCCTTTCTTCGCTTTGCTAGCAGTGCTTTTTTTTCAGCTGGAGGTTTGCCATCAAAAATGAAAATTGGAATAATATTATAATATCGAAACATAGAAAGCATTAAATACATATTTTCTATTAATGACCCTTCGGAATGAAACTTGTATAAATATATACTTGTGTCTATTGCTATTTTTTTTCCGGATAGTTCTGAAGCTGGTATACACTTTATAGAACTACTACAATTAGTCTTTAAAAATTTATTGAGATTCTTAATTCCCATTTAGTTAGTTTGTTTGTGTCCTTTTTTAAATTTTAACTATTTTGAATTCAATTTTGTAAATAAAAATAAATGTATAGAGTAATAATGTCAAATTCACCAACTATTATAACAAATCCAACACCATTAATTCAAAATCAACCAGGAACAATTACTTACTATGTTGATGTTACAGACAATAGTTCTAATTTTTTTCCTGCGCCAAATACAACATATGTTTTACAAAATAGCTCAAGTACTACACTTTCTACATTTAAAACATATCCCTACAATGAAGACTTATCATCAAATTTTCAATATTTATTAAATTGGCCAGCAGCTTCAACATTTGATGAAAATAATTACTATTATGTAGTAGACACACAAACAAGTTTTATAACAGCATTTAATCCTAATTTTAATCAGACAAGTGACTTTAACTATGTTAACAAACCTTTTGGAATAAAATTTAATCCAAGAGATGGTAACTTATATGTAACTTGTTTATATAATGTCGCTGCCATCAACTCACAATATGGTGCTATTATAACTCTAACAGCAAACCATAATCCTTCATTGAATCCTTCGGGATTAGATTTCACATACAATGATTTTTTTGACACTAGCGGAAATATCGGAGGAAATCCTAAAACTGATTATTGTTTTATCCCATATGATATTGAATTTGGTAATAGTGGAAATGTATTTGTTTCCAATTTTGGATATTATCCCGGTTCTGCAATTCAAAAACCTGGTTTTATATCAAGATTAATTGTTAACAATAACGTTGTAACAAGCGCAGAAGTTATAATATCGGCTGGTGTAACACCTCTAGGCTGCCAAGACCCGTCATTTAGTTATCCTTCCGGCATGGCATATGACCTATCAAATAATTATTTGTATGTCGCAAATGTTAATATTTCAAATGGGGAAGGAGTTATAACTATGTATAGCATAAACGCAGTCGGTTACCCTGGAGTCCAGAAAAGATTAACAATACCTAATGTAGGAAACAACCCTAATTCTTTTTTTGGAATAACAAATGGACAACCAGTAACTTCGTTAAAATTTGATAACTATGGTAATTTATATTATATTTATGTTACTCCTGGCATCTCCCCCATAGTTACATACATAAATGCAGTTTCTATATCTGTTGACGAGTTTGGCAATGTTACGTATGATTTAGTTTACTCAAAAAAAATAAAAAATATTTCTAGCAATTTTAGCATTTTATCTTCGTATGACAATAATGCATATGGTCTTGCATTTAACGATGGTAACATATATATGACTTGCAATTTGTATACTAGTTTAAATCGCAAAGTACCAAATAGTATATTAAGTATACAAAATGCATTTAAATTTTCAGATGTATCAATAAATAATGACCAGACTTTATCAATATTGCCAAACTCTAGCCCAGCCTCTTTAAACACTTTCAATGTTAATGTTAGTAGTTTTAATAAATTTGTAAGCAATTTGACTAGCTATACTAATCAAGCAGCAATTTTAACGTACTTTGACAATATAAACAATGCTAATGAACTTGTGCCAACAGGAAACTATACGTATAACTTAGTAGATTCAAACACAAACTCTATTGCAACTAGTGTTAAAATGGTTGCAAATAACGAAACATTATATGCGCCTTATTCTAATGAGTTAGGGAGTTTAAATTATCCTATAAGTATGGATTTTGATTCTTCTGGTAATCTATATGTATTGAATAGTGCAACAAATGGTTCTGTATTTTTAAATATAATAACTCCTGGAAGCGGAAACTTTCAAGAAGTGTACATACCTTCACTTTCAATAGTATATCCTAGTGCAATTCGTTACAATAAAAATGATAACTGCATGTATATTTCCTCATTTGGAGGACAACGTTATGGAAAAATTAACCAAGTTAAAACTAAAATACTTTACAATAATTCAGAACAAATACAATTTCAATTAACAATGACCACTTTTTATGCATGTCAAGGAAATAATTTTAGTCATTGCCCAGTTGACTTAGTTTTTGATGAGGAAAGTTTGATATATGATACAGGATATATATATATATCATCTACAGGAAGCCTAAACCAAGCATCAGGGATAGAACCAGCTGATTGGAATGCAAACATTACAAGGATTACGCTTTTATATAATCAACCTGAAACAATCTATGTTACAGGGTCTGAAAAAATATTAGTAAACCAAAATTATCTTAGCAATTATATAAGTGGAATAGAAGTAGATGCAAGTTATATTTATGTAGTAAATTCTCCAGATGTTACAGAATATTCAAGTTATTCATCAACTAAGTTTGGAAATTGTTATACCAATATTTCTCAGTTTTCAAAAACAACTGGCCAACTAATTCAACGTTTTAATGCTGGATACGTCGGAAAATTACCAGACATTGAAACTGCCACATTGTCTAATCTTGCTATACGTAATATTAGTTCAACTTTAAAATTTGATAAATATGGTAATCTATTCTACATAACATATTATGACGTTTCTAACTATACACAACCTTATTACTTAGATGGAAGCGGGTCTATTTTATATAATCCACCGACTTCTGGTAACTACTATGTACAAGCATTTGTCCCTACTAGTAATACTGAAACACCAGTATTTACTCATACAATGACTACAAATCCTCTGCAACCAATATATGGTTTAGCTTTGTATAACGGCGATATTTATGTCGCGCAATATACACAAAATCAAATTATAAAATTAACTTATTCTCTATCATTTGGAAATTATGGTTTTGGCATTACAGAATCACAATCAAGTTTAATACTATATAATCAAAATAATTCGTATTATATTACAGGAGGTAATTCGCCAATATATGGAATTAATATAAATGCTTCTCATTTGCCACCTCAAAATAATTCACCATTTATAGATACACTACCATCACCTTTAATAGCCAACTCTCCAGGAGAATTAAGCTATTCTGGTAACCCAGTAATATCAACCCCGGCTGCAAATACAACATATGTTTTAGTAAATTCTAGTGGTAAAAAAGTATCAAACACTTATACAACTTTACCTGGTAATGAAGGCCCAATTTTATATAAGGAATTGAGTAACCCTCGTTGTATGACACTTGATAGTGAACAAAACTTATATATTGCTAATAGTGGACATGAAGGAATTTATAAAAATGGGACTATTATAAAATCTACAACGGCAGGGGAAATAATTTACATAAAACAGAACATTAATATTGCAAATCCATACGCTATACAATATAATTCTATTGACGGATACATTTATTATGCGAATAGCACGCCAAACATAATTTCCGGAGTTAAATATTTTTATATTTATAAAATGTCTACTGACGGAAATACATTTACACAAGTATTTCAAGATTCAAGTTTAAATTATTTATACAATCCTTTAGACATGTGTTTTGATTCTGGTGGAAATATTTATATATCAAATGGAAGCACAACAACTAGTAGCGGGGCAATTGTAAATGGTTCAATTACAAAAATTACAATGGGATACCCACCAACGTATTCTGAAGCTACTCCAATTAGAGTGCGCGTCTTTTCAAATTACTTATCAGGGTTTCCTCTAGATTCATCAGGAAATGTTTTAATTAGTGGGTTAGCAATAGATAGTGAAAAAAAATATTTATATGCTGTAGCAGGAACAAATGAAGCAAGTATTAATAACATAAGTATTTGTCAAATACCAACAACTGGCAATAATTCTGGTAATGTTTGTAGATACTTCCAAAAAGGGGCGGTAGGAAATATACACGGACAATGCGCATTGTCTTTTGATGAATATGGAAACTTATACTATTATTATTATAATCCATCAACATCGGCATGTTATTTAAATGGTTTTTATCCTTATACAAATACAAATGAAAGCTTCTCCCATACACTTTTAGGAGGCGCAACGTCAGGAGCTTATGGAATAACAAGCTACAATGGAATTTTTTTTAGTTCTCAAAGCACATTTAACACCCAATCACAAGTTTACATTGATAATGTAGTTGTAATTTTTACTTATTACCTTTTTTCAGGTGTAACATTGAGCCCGGGGAAAAATGTTTTATCTATAAATACAACCATCCCAAATCAAGTAGTTATACCACATATAGTAGTTTATGCAAGTGCGCCAAAATATTATACAATTCCGGCTCCACCAATTGCAGGAAAACCCGCAAAATTAATTTATGAATTTGATGGCGTTATAATTCCTGTAAATGGACATAAGTATGTAGTTGTAGATTCAAATCTGAACTATGTGTCTGGAATATTAACATATAACTCTGCAAGTGAGCCCAACCCTTTTACATTTACATTTAATAACCTTATTCTACCAGGCGGCGGAAACCATCTATATATTTTTGACATAACACTAGGACAAATACTAAAACTCTCAAATATGTTTATTAAAATTCCAGTTGTTTGTTTTTATAAAGGAACTAAAATTCTTTGCTTGATAAATGGAAAAGAAATGTATGTTCCTATTGAAAAAATAGGACAAGGGACACTTATAAAAACATATAAGCGTGGGTATAGAAAAGTTAAACATAACATTATGGGCAAACTACATAATACGAGAGAACATTCTATTGATAAATTATTCAAGTTATCAAAAAAACGCTTCCCAGAATTGATGGAAGACTTGTATGTGACTGGAAGTCATGCATTATTACATGATTCTCTCAACGAACGCGAAGTCTTTCTTATGAAACAAGTGATACAATATGCCGCATCAAACTACGAGTCAATTTATAATGCAAAGATTGAAGATAAATTCAAGTTACTTGCATATCACGATGAGAGATTCGAGGAAATAATGATGAATGCAGTTTTTGAAATCTATCACATTGTTCTTGAGAATGAGGATAAGAACTTCAATTATGGAATATATGCAAATGGAATTTTAGCAGAATCGACGGATGAACTTACACTAATGAGAATGAAAGGATACGAAAAAATAAATAAAACACCCGAAGGTTTAGAGCTATTTGTGAACTCTATGAACACAACCAAATATCCCGTTCAACTACAACGAGCTCTCAAGGGATAAATCGTAAATTTACTTTATATATTATTTGTGTTAGTAATATATAAAAATGATCGCGCCTAAAAAAAACGCATTCAGCATGACCGATACCCGTGCAAGTGGCTCAGCCGCTCAATCCGTAGAAGATGATGCTCCCACTACCTCATCAACTATTAAAAGAACAATTAAATTGAATTTCCCAAAAAGTATAGGTACTGATAAAAAAAATGAATTACTACATATGCTGTCTGAAAAACTACGTAATATTGGTGAAATTACTAAAAATGAAAAAAATGAAGATAATATAAAAACTACTGGATTAAAGAATTTTTATACCGCAATAAACATATTAAAAATGTTTGTTGCTGAAAATATTACTCATAGCATTACTTTTAGTTTTAATTGGAATGAGAACCCAAGAGGTGGCGGAGACAATGATAGCGATAGTGACTATTATGAATAAGTGTTACTAAACTATGAGTTTTTATTTTTTTAACGTTTTATTTTTCTTCTTTTTAAACGAGGCTTTTAGTGTGTTTGTTTTTGTTTTTGTTTTTTTGCCTCCAGAAGTAAACTCAACAAATTCTATGTATCTATCGCCTTTACCCAATCCTATTCCAGGCAAACGTCTAATATCAGTATACGCATTATCAACACTTTCTGGAGTATTGCCAGAAATTGTAAGAACTCCTTTATTGTCGGGTCTCGTCTCTCCTATCGTATTTACATCAATTTTGACATTATGTGTACTTGTAAGTTTTTTAATAGTTGCCCCTTTTTGGCCAATTATAAGACCAGCTACATCTTTTGGAAATTGATATGTTTTCACAACTTGTCCTTGCGCTGGAGCTTGTGCTCGTGCTGGACCTGGTGGTGCCGAACTTGGTCCTGGTGCTGCCGCTTGCGCACTAGCCCATCCTTCAAGTTCAGCTACTCGCCCGTCTAGATCATTATACCAACCTTTATCGCTATATTCAAATTGTTCATCAAATGTTGAAGGCCAAGGATTATGCGGAGCTGGGGTGGTTGTAATATACGCAATAAATTTATCATAGTACTTCACCTTGTCTTTAAAACTTGTATACACTCTTTCATATAAATCTTCTAATGTTGGAGGCGGTGCTCCAGAAAAATATTCTTTTAATGCGTCTTGATTCTCTTTTGTAATGACATTTTGGTACTTTGCTGCAGGATATGTAACGTTAATTGGTTGAAAATTTGCGTCGTCAGGCGCCAATGTTGGAGGGTTTGATGATAACGTATTTAAAGTAGCAGAATAGTTAGTATAATAGGACAAATCATACTTTTCAACTACTTTATCAAATTCTAAAAATAAATTTTTTATTGATGAAAGTTGTTGTTTTACTTCTTCTTTATTTACTATACCTAATACTTCAATACATTTTACACACTTTGATTCTTGTCCATTTGATTCTTGTCCATTTGATTCTTGTACATCTAAATCCACATTAGGAATTAAAAGCTTGCTCACAATTTCTCTTTTAACACCATCTATTTTATCAGGAGTAACATGTTTATATCTATTTAGTGTTCTTATTGCATCACTATATTCTTTTTTCAACCAGGCACGTTCATTATTACTATATCCACCATTTTTTTCTGGTTTATTACAATAATGCGTAAATATTAAATTAAAAAAAAATGTATAACATCCAAATATGTATTCAAAAGTTACATTTATCCATGTTTTTAATTTATCATCCTTTGGATCATATTCATTAATAAATTTTTCCATATCTGGATTATTAATTAAAAATGGTTTCAAATGATCCAAATAAAATATAATTAATCTTGCAGTTAACGGGTTACACTTTGACGTAGGCCCATTTTTATTTAATAAATGGTCATCTACCGGCTTAAATTTTGATAATAATTTTTTAAATTTATTTTCAACATCACTCATATTAAACTTGATATATTATACATATAATAAATTATTTATAATATACTTTTTTTATATCTAAATTAGTTCAACTGGCGGCGGGCTTTCTACACCAAATGTAGAGTTTCCAATATTAAAGCTTGAAGTAGGGAAACTTTCATAATCAACGTCAACTTTTAAAAAGGTTGGTAAACAAATTGTATTACACTCAGAATCATGTTCGCTTCTAGGTTGTTGCGGAAGATATTTTTTTCTAAATAAGTCAATTTGTTGCGCATAAAATTCTTCTGCATTTTCTTTTTTTTCGGGGTCGTAAATAATATTTTGAATAACATCTTCTAGACATAAATTTTTATAAATGTTATTAATTTCATCTATTAAGTTGTTAAAACTATTATTAGTTAAGTCTTGATAGTTATCTTCCTCGGGTTCAAAAGATAATAAAAAAAACATATTTATGTATTCAGTAAATAAGCCATCCTCTGCACTATTACTTATTTCAGTTAAAATGCCATTTGCATTTATTTGCCCTTTTGATGCACTAGTAATAAAATTATTGTAAAAATCATATTCGGAACTATTTCCTATTTGCAACTCGCTAATTTCAGTAATGATTTCTCTCAATCTTTCGAAAAATATACCCGGTTGGGTTCCATTACTAATTGCTATTTGTTTCAAATATGCATACAATTCATTTTGTGTATAATATTTATCAAATCTATCTGTTATTTTTTGTAGACTTTTATCTTCTATGCTAAAAAATTTTAAAAAAAAGTCATAGTTTTCACTATAGTTTATTACAGCCCCATATTTTTGCGACAATACACCATTACTCGGAGGACCAAAATAAAATTTCATGGCTCCATTAAATATTGATTTAATTTGTGGCGGCAATGAGTTAATCAATGCACCTTTGTTATCTAATCTCATGCTTAAAAATTTGAAAAGTTGTTGACAAATTATTGTCGAATTTAAAAAAGCTTTTAAAAGTATAAATGGTCCACTCGTCCTGCCTTGTTTTATAGAATTAAAAAGGTCTAAAAAATAGTATACTGCAACAAATACATACATTTTCCATTTTTCTACGTTAGAACCGGCATTTAAATTCTTTAAAATTATTTCCCTATTCATGTACGTTCCTTCTACATAGTCTTCAATTTCTCTAATATAGTTATTAATTACGCCATTTTGGTAATTTTCAATATTACAATAACTTATATATTTTTCAATTATTTCATTAAAACTATTGCTGTTGTAAACATTAAAGTAATCATCAAACGAATCTTCATTATTATCATACATATAAATTAAGTTGTATAAGAATAGTCTTGCATCATTTTCTTTGCCAATTAAGTTCAAATACATATTGGAATTTCCATTATATCCAATTCCGTAATCATTTTTAAGTTCATTTAAAATTTTTGAATAAACGTATAAAATGAAAGAGAAAGCGTTTTCTGGAAATATTGTAACTAATGCAAATGCTGCATCTAAAACGGAAAAATTTTTATCGTATTCAAAAGTTGCATAGTTATTTAATGAAGCAAAGTCTATATTCATATTATTATGTATATAGATTTTTAATAAATATTTACTTTAATTTAATAAAGTCAATAAGTTGAACTTGAATGTATCGTTAAATAAATTACAAGAAACGTATGTATATGTATTGTCGCCTGTTGATGTATTTGCGTCAAAATATATTGTTTTTCCATCCTGCATAGTAATTTTTCCATTATTGCAAACATTTCCGTGCATTTGAAGAATATTGTTAACATATTGCTTTATATCAATACCATCATCATCTTCAACGTCATTAAACTCAATTCCGTTTTTTTGAAATTTGCTAATTATACTAGATCGTGCGTCGATATTAATGTCGGTTTTTAACTCATTATATGCTATTAATAATTCAGAATTTGATGGACTATCCCCTTCCCATGCGTATTTTAATTTTGATCGTATATTTTTGCTTAAGGCCATTGAACTAGTCAAAATTATATCTAAAAAATAACCATGACTTCCCTGTGGTTCGGTTTCAATATAGTTAATAAGCATATGCAAAAGAATATTTGGCACCTCTAGTTTAAACCCTCTAGCTTTAACGTAGTTTAATGAGCTATAAAGTAGAGCTGTTTTATAACCAGGCATTGTTAGTGGGTCCGTCAACTCAGAAAAGTCTTCATCTATTATTCCATACAAATGTAAATTTCTCATTGCATTTGCCGTTTGTTCTTTAGATGGTGGTTCTATGTAATCAAAATTTAAAAAATTTATCCCTCTTGTTAACATTTCAATAAATAAATTTTCTATATTCTGTGTTAAGATTGCGGGCAATGTGTAGGACTTCATGTTATTATCAAAAAAATTTTCACTATATAGACGATAACACGTTCCGCTTGCAACTCTACCAACTCGTCCTTTTCGTTGGTCAGCACTTGCTTTAGTAATTGGCAGTATAGATAACGTTTTTAATTCCATATTTGAATAATAATTTCCCTGGTTTGATACACCGCAATCTATTACATATTTTAAATGTGGAAAAGTTAATGACGACTCTGCAACATTTGTTGATATAATAATTTTTGACTTTCCTCTCTCCTCCTCTTTTGTAACGTCTGATTCGTTTACAGGCTCATATGCTTCTTCATCATTAAAATTTGGACGATGGAATAGTTTTGAATCACCAGATAATAATGTATAAACTTCATAGTTCTCAAAAATATTTTCACCGCAAAAATTAGCTAAATCATTTATTATAAACCTCATATCATTTTTCCCAGAAACAAATACAATAATATCACTATTTTCTGTAGGATTCGCACGAACTATATCATTTAATTTTTCTAATGCTTCATACAAATAACCAGTATTAGTTTCTTCGTTCAAGTATTGAATGTCAACTGCAACATTTCTGTTGCTTTGGTTAGAAGGTTTAATTCTTATTTTGGGTGCGTCGTAATAGTAATTTTGAAATAACTCTTCATTAATTGTTGCGCTCATTATTACTATCTTAAAATTTGGGCGCACTAATAAAACTTTTTTCAATAACCCAAGAAGAACATCTATTTCTAAAGTGCGTTCATGGGCTTCGTCAACTATAACGCAACTAACATTGCACTCGGGTTTGTTTAGATATGGATTATTTATCATATATTTTGATAACCAACCACTAGTTACAAAAGTCAATGCACTTCCCCATTTTCCAGCGCCGTCCTTTCCTTTAAAACTAATAATATTTTTATTGCCTTGTTTATTAGGATCAGCGGTTGCCTCTTTAAAACAAATAGAACTTGCTATAAAACTACCAATTTTTCCAGGCTCACTTGCTAATATTTCTTTAGGCTGTGTGCATAAAACCATAGAGTTTTCTTCAACGTATGGTAAAGAATATGCGTATGAATTGTCT
>Ga0114968_10000913_pt1 | contig 22415 bp, 22 predicted proteins | sample M_130807_EF_Meta_FD_87020 | JGI IMG/M metagenome (GOLD analysis project Ga0114968, IMG submission 87020) | Freshwater microbial communities from Lake Montjoie, Canada to study carbon cycling - M_130807_EF_MetaG | ecosystem: Environmental > Aquatic > Freshwater > Lake | place: Lake Montjoie... | reverse complement strand
GAGACAATCGAAGCATTCGAAGCACTTGCAGATGGAAAGTACGATCACATTCCAGAGCAGGCATTCTTCATGTGCGGTGGTCTTGCAGATGTTGAGCGCAACGCAGCCGAACTAGCAGCAAGCCTTGCGAAGTAAAAAATGACACTCAAAGTCGAACTCGTATCTCCAACAGAGCGCGTCTGGTCGGGCGAAGCAACATCAGTTTCAGCCCGAACAGTCGAAGGTGACATCGGTGTTCTTACCGATCACTCACCGCTCTTTGGAGTACTTGTCGACGGAACAGTGGTAATTCACGGCACAAATGGTGAAAACACCGAATTCAATGTTTCTGGTGGTTTCCTATCAGTTGCAAATAACCGAGTTTCAATCCTGACCGAATCGGTCAATAAATAACTTACTTGAGGTGGTGCTCGGTTTCGATAACACGAACCGTTTTTGATTGGCCACGCATAACTATTGACTGGCTAATAGCACCAAAGCTTGTATAGCGAATACCTTTGATTAGTTCTCCATCAGTTATGCCTGTTGCCGCCAAGAAAACATCCTCAGAATTTACGAGGTCACCAGTGTGCAAAACTTTTCCAACTGGTTTTCCTTCTTCAAATAGCTGGCCCTGAATAGCCCCACCTAAGCAGATCATTGCCGCTGCGGTAATTACACCCTCTGGAGTACCGCCGATGCCCATTAACACATCAATTCCAGTGTTGGGACGCGCAGTTTCGATTGCAGCTGCTACATCACCGTCTTGAATCAATCGGATACGTGCTCCAGCATCTCGAATTTCAGAGATTAATTGAGTATGTCGAGGCCGATTCAGAACAACTACCGTTACATCACTAACCGATAAATTCTTCGCTTTAGCAACGGCTTGGATGTTTTGGGCAGTGGTGGCATGCAAATCAATGACATGAGCCGCTTCTTGACCAGTAACAATTTTATTCATGTAAAAAGAATTTTTTGGGTCAAACATGGTTCCTCGTGGCGACAGCGCAATTACTGAGATTGCACCATTCATTCCATTAGCAGTGAGTGATGTTCCGTCAATTGGGTCAACAGCCACATCACATGATGGTCCTTGTTGATTTCCGACATGTTCACCATTGTGCAACATCGGAGCGTTATCTTTTTCACCTTCACCGATAACAACCACACCAGCCATATCAACAGTGTTAATCATTTGTCGCATAGCTTCAACAGCAGCCTTATCAGCTAAGTTTTTCTCGCCGCGACCAACCCACGGAGCTGCAGCCAAAGCAGCCGTTTCAGTCACGCGAATTAATTCAAGTGCCAAGTTACGATCTGGAATTGGTGACATTATTCTCGACTCACTCTCGCTCCGAGGGATGCTAGCTGCTCTGCAAAATTTGGATAGCCGCGATCTACGTGAAACCCTTGATCAATAGTAGTTTCACCTTCTGCCACAAGGGCTGCCAGTATCAATCCCGCGCCAGCTCGGATGTCATGGGCCTCAACTGGAGCACCTGATAGTTGCTCGATTCCCTTTATCGAAGCGTGATGGCCATCAACACTTACTTGTGCTCCTAGGCGGCTAAGTTCATTGACAAACATAAATCGCGACTCAAAAACATTTTCCGTGACTAGTGAATGTCCCTCGGCCACAGCATTTAGTGCGATAACCATCGGTAGTAAATCTGTTGGGAAACCTGGATAGGGAAGTGTTGCAACATCTATCGCTTGTGGGCGCACATCCATCTTGACCCGAATTCCATCTGCAGTAGATGTAATGATCGCACCAGCAGATGCTAATTTTTCTAAAGGAATCTCAAGATGTTCAGGACGAGCTCCATGGATTGTTATATCCCCCCGAGTCATAGCAGCGGCGAATGCCCAGGTACCGGTGATGATGCGATCTGTAATCGTTGTGTGATCTGTCGGTTGCAACTTTTCAACACCTTCGATCGTAATCAATGGCGAACCAAGACCGCCAATTTTCGCTCCCATTGAAATCAAGAATTCACCAAGATCGACAATATCTGGTTCGCGAGCAGCATTATCAATAGTTGTTATACCTTTTGCTAAAACCGCCGCGGTCATAATATTTTCAGTTGCACCAACACTTGGAAAATCTAATTCGATTGGTGCACCAGTTAATCCATGAGGAGCTTCGGCAATTACATAACCATGTTCAATGTGAGCTTTGGCCCCCAACGATTCAAGTCCCTTAATGTGAAAATCTAAACCTCGAGACCCAATTGCGTCTCCGCCAGGAAGAGCGACATCTGCCAGCCCAACTCTTGCTACCAGTGGCCCCAGCACATTTATTGAGGCACGCATTTTTCGGACTAGGTCATAATCTGCGCGGTGTGCAGGATCTCGTGGGACGGTGATTGTGACGATGTCATTAGAACGAACAACAGTGCAGCCAAGGCGGGTCAACAAGTCAGCCATAATGTCAACGTCAGCGATATCTGGAACATTGCGGATTGTCGTCGTGCCAGCGGCTAATAATGAGGCTGCCATCAGCTTTAGAACTGAGTTTTTGGCACCAGTTACGTAGACCTCACCACGCAAGGCGGCTCCGCCGACAATGTGGAAGCGATCATGGGATGCCATGGCCACAGTCTACTTATAGGCTAGGGACATGGTTAATTTAACGCGAATTTATACAAAGACTGGCGATGACGGAACAACTTCTTTGGGGGATATGAGTCGCACCTCAAAAAATGACCCACGCCTTGAAGCCTATGCAACAGTAGATGAAGCTAACTCCACTATAGGTGTGGTGCTTTCTACGGATGAGTTACCAGAGGCAGTGCGTGCATTGTTAGTTCGCATTCAAAATGATTTATTCGATGTTGGCGCTGACCTTTGTACTCCCGTTGTAGATTCACCTGCCTTCGAACCATTGCGCGTGCTCGAATCACAGATCACCTATCTTGAGCAACAGATTGATCACTTCAACGCAGATTTAGAATCGTTGCGATCATTTGTTTTGCCATCTGGAACTGCCGCAGCAGCGCATCTTCATGTTGCCCGAACAGTAGTTCGACGCGCAGAACGCCGCACATGGGCTGCAATTCATGCATTTGGTGGTGGAGTTAATCCATTAACCGCCCAATACTTGAATCGTTGCTCTGATTTGCTCTTTGTTTTAGCACGCGTGGCAAACAAAGAAATTGGCGATCAGCTGTGGGTTCCAGGAGCTAATCGCTAAGAAGCACTCGAGTAAGTTGTTTCGGGAACCTTTTCTGTTGCAACTCCAGTACGACAGATCGCTTTAATATTTGACACTGAGTGCCCCAATTCAATTGGTTCACCACTAACGATCAATATTGTTGTGTACTTCTTCGCTGCAGTTCTACCAAAAGTCGTACGAACTGTGCCGAATGTTTTGATAGTTTTGTCTGTAGCTGAAGTTGCGCCTTGCACACTTGCCGTTATTACCCACCATGTGCAGGCATTAACAGAGGCAACCTGAACAGCCCCACAAGAATACTTTTCACAAACAGGTGTGCCATCAATTGTTTTTGCTAACTCTTTGGTCAGAGCCTTGTCATTTGATGCCAGGCCAACTAATTCCTTTGCTGTTGGAATCTTGGCAAAAGTGTTTCCGTCAATACTTGGTTTAAATCCCTTAGGAGGCCAGGCAGGAGAAGGTGATGGGGTCGGTGTTGGCTTGGCTTTAGCCAAGTAAGTCGTATTTGCAGCGTGAGCAACTGGTGCACATAGCAACATGACCAGTATCAGTGCAATGAGCCTCTTAATCTCTGTCCCACTTAAATTTTCGAACACTAAAGAATATTCCAATTACAAGCCACACAAGTAAAATCACAAAAGTTTTACCAAGCTCCCATTGTCCGGCAACTTCTTCTGCGGCAAATGTGTCAGGCAGAAAAACTGCACGCATTCCTTGCGTTAACCACTTTAATGGAAATATCGCTGCAATTTGTTGCATCCAGGCAGGCAATTGCGTAAACACAAAGAAGACCCCACTAAAGAACTGCAAAATAATGACAATTGGTGAAACCACAGCAGATGCACCACGACCACTCTTTGGAACTATTGAGAATGCAATTCCTAATGCGGTCGAACAAGTACTTCCCAAAATTACTAGCCATGTAAAAGTTACCCATTTAGCTAGGTCGGTTGGGATCTCTAGTCCAAAAAACAAGACTCCAAAACCTAATAACAATAGAATTTGAATTAGCATGCTAGCAAAAATCAGAATTGCCTTACCTATAAAGTAACTCGATGCTGGCATTGGAGTTCCACGAAGCCGTTTGAGTGCACCAAAATCCCGCTCCAGTGGAATAGTTATTGCAAGGGCTTGAAAACCGGTATTGACTAACCCCGATGCGATCATTCCGGCAACGAAGTATTGAGAAAATGTTACCCCCGGCGCAATGGTGTCTTTAAATACTGAACCAAAAATTGCAAGCAAGATAACCGGGAATAGAATTGTAAATACAACGGATTCTCTTTGGCGAGAGAATTGGCGAATCTCCAGGCCACCTCGGCGAATACCTAATGACACGGCGCTAGGAATTTTATTCACGAATACCTCCGATCATTTCGAGATAAATATCCTCAAGTGATGGGCGGGTAACAATTAATTCTGGAACTTCACCAGAAAAACTCGCGGAAAGTTGTGCAACTAGGGTGGTCGGATTATCGGTTTTTTCGGATTTCGTGGCCTCACCATCTCGCCATGAAACAGTTGCCTGAGATGTAGCTCGTCCGCCTAAATCTGCAGGTGTTGAAACTTCAATAATCAAACCATTATTAATGACAGCAACACGATCAGCCAACGCTTCGGCTTCATCCAAATAATGTGTGGTCAGCAGAATTGTGGTTCCATCACTTCGCAGTTTTTGAATGAGCGACCAAAATGCTCTACGAGCTTCAGGATCGAAACCTGTGGTGGGTTCATCTAGAAAAAGTAACTCAGGATTTCCAATAATTCCAAGTGCAACATCTAATCGGCGACGCTGTCCACCAGAAAGATTACGAATTAAAGCGCCAGCCTTTTCAGTCAACCCTACAGAATGTATAACTTCTTGGACATCGCGTGGATGTGAGTAGTACCCACTGAAGTGGGCGATCGTTTCAATCACCGTTAGGTCGCCGGCATCGGCTGAACTTTGAAGAACGATTCCAATTCGATCTCGCCATAGGCGCGATTCATGTCCCCGTGATTGCGGATCAAATCCCAGCACCGAAACTGAACCTTCATCACGGGTTCTAAAGCCTTCTAGAATTTCGACTGTGGTTGTTTTGCCTGCACCATTTGGACCCAATAAAGAAAAGATTTCTCCTTGGTCAATCTGAAGATCAACGCCACGCACGGCGTGAACATCGCCGTAGCTTTTCTTTAGGCCTTTTACTTCGATGAGGCTCATGTGGTTACTTTACTATGCGAAAATACACCTGTGAGCCCGCGTAGAAATTACCCAAAAAAACGAGTGAAGCCCGAGGAACCTCGGGAGATCAACATCGCATCAACGGGTGAGAGCAGAGAAGAACACAATGATGGGCTCTATATCGTTCGTCGCCTGACTGGCTCTGGTTCAACAAAACCATATCGTTGCCCAGGATGTGATCAGATGATTCCACTTGGGACACCGCATGTTGTTGCCTGGCTTGAATATGATGAAGATGGTCGACGTCACTGGCATACAGCGTGTTGGGCCAAGAAAGATAAGCGTCGTCCTAATACTGAACGAACACGCAATACTCCGCGTTACTAACCCAATCTACCCTTCAATAACTTTGTCGCTTTGATAACAAGGTTGTCATCTTTTGTGCGACGCTTAAAACTCAGAAATCTTATTGGTAGATTAAATCGTGTCCGTACAACTGTTCGTGGATAGGTGTACTCCAACAATCCTTCTGGCCCATGTACACGGCCATAGCCGCTGTCTTTAACCCCGCCAAATGGCACTGAAGAGATAGCAGCGAAAGAAAAGGTTGAATTAATTGCCACCATTCCGCAATGTAATTGGGAGGCAATCTTTTTACCTTGTCGTTTCGACCAAACATTTGCACCTAAGCCATATGGTGAGGCGTTAGAAAGTTCAATCGCCTCGCGCATAGATGCCACGCGATTAATGATGATTACTGGTCCAAATGTTTCTTCTCGAACTGCACTTGAACTCTCAGGAACATCAACCAAAATTACGGGCTGCACAAATGGAGCCTGAATGGATTTCAACGAGCCGTATGCAAATTTTCCACCATCTTTGATTGCAGATTTGATGTGAGTTGTAATAACTCCAATTTGTGAAGGCATAGTTGCAGGTCCATAGTTGCCAGTGCCAGGAGCGCCGGCATGAATACTTTCGGCAAGAGCCACAGTTTTAGAGATAAAGGCATCAGCAACTTTTTCATCAACATATACCCGCTCAGCACCGATACATGATTGACCCGCATTAGCCATGGCAGACCAGATGGTCGCATCGGCCGCACGATCCAGGTTTGCATCGGCAGCCACAATCACGGGATCTTTTCCACCGCACTCTAAAACAACCGGAGTCATGTTCGTTGCACACGCTGCTGCTACCAACTTGGCAGTTCTCGTGGAACCGGTAAAGGACAATTTATCTATATCGCTAAGACACAATGCATTTCCAGTATCGGCTAAGCCAGTGATTGTTGTAAAAATATCTGCAAAAGGTGCAACCGTGTTAAAACTTTCTTCTAGCCAAACACCGACACCAGGGGTGTATTCGCTGGGTTTAAATACAACGGTGTTTCCAGCTGCCAATGCAAATGAAATCGATCCGATGGGAGTAAAGATTGGATAGTTCCAGGGCCCAATTACTCCAACAACTCCAACCGGTGCGCGCTCTACAGTTGCTGACATATTTGCCATCAAGGCCCCGGGGGCGCGATGAGATGTACGCATAATGTCTTCGGCATGACGGGCAGCCCACCCAATGTTGCTTACAGCGGTAGATATTTCAAGTTTTGCATCACTTAAGGGCTTACCCGTTTCAAGTGAGATTAACGCTGCAATTTGATCTACATGGTTAATGATGTAACTGCTCCATGCCAACATAACTTTCTTACGTCCCACAAACCCTAAACTCACCCAGGCAGAGCTTGCATTACGCGCATGCATAACGCTGTCTGCAACCTGCTTACTTGAAAAAATTGGATAAGTTCCAACTGGCTCGCCCGTTACGGGATTATGTGAATTAAATGCCTTGGAAGAGTTTGTTCGAGAGACCATGTCAACAAGCCTAGTCGGGTACAGATAGGATTTACAGCATGAGCGAGGTTGTAAGACCAAGTAGCGTCTATGAATCCATGCGCACGCCATTCCATGTTAGGACTGCCGACGGCATCGATCTGATTGGTGAAGTAGCTGCCCCGATTGGTCCAAGCAAAGGCGCAATTCTTTGCTTACATCCATTACCAACCGCTGGCGGAATGATGGATAGCCATGTTTATAAAAAAGCGGCTAACCGTCTGCCTGCCATGGCAGGAATAACTGTTGTTCGCTTCAATACACGCGGAACATCGAGTGAAATGGGTAGCAGCACCGGCAGCTTTGATAACGGTGTTGCAGAAAAATTTGATGTTGAGGCAATGCTTGACTACTGCCTTAACACCTTAAAACTAGAAAATCTTTGGGTTACCGGATGGTCCTTTGGAACTGATTTGGCTCTGCAGTATGCCAAACACCCCGGACATAAAGGATTAATTTTGCTCAGCCCTCCGCTTCGAAATACCAGTGCGCAGCAACTTGACTATTGGAATACAGATACACGTCCTATCACTGCTTTAGTTCCAGAATTAGATGATTATTTACAACCCGAAGCCGCGCGAGAAAGATTTGCAGCAGTGCCGACGATCAAGATTATTGCCATTGCTGATGCAAAACACCTGTGGGTGGGAGAACCAGCTGTCCGCCGAGTCTTATCTGAAATAAATTACATCGTAACTGGGGAACGGGTTCCACTCCCGCTTGAGTTTTAGCTGTTATTTGCTCGCGGGATTACTACTTCATCAAGAATTAAGATGATTGAGGCTGCAACAGGAACCGCAAGTAAACCACCGACTAATCCCAGTAATGATGATCCAATCAAAGCAGCGATAATTGTTACCGCTCCAGGAACAGACAGGGTGCGCTTCATGATTCTTGGGGTGACAATGTAATTTTCAATTTGTACATAGACAACGTAGGCAACAAAGGCAATTGCTCCAATCAGTACAGATTGAGTTAGTGCGATCAAAGTTACAACTGCACATCCCAAGAAGTGTCCAATTAAAGGAATCAATGCAACAACAAGAACAATCATTCCAATCGCTATTGGCGAAGGCATACCCAATGAAGTTGCCAAAATAACTACAAAAACAGCAGCCATCGCGGCAATTAAGATTTGGCTACCAACAAAAGCGCCAACTCGAGCGACGATCGCATGTGTCAATCGCCCTACCCGATCACGTCGGCTAGCTGGCACAAGCGAAAGCCCCAAATCAATTGCTTGTGGCAATGAGGTGATGAAATAAAGTGTAAGGACCAGAATAGTGAGCGCGGTAAAAAATCCGGAAAGTACAGATTTTCCTACGCCGATGACTCCACCAAATGTGGAAATAAGCAATGTTCCATCCGAAGTTATTGATTTTAATTTTGTTTGCAATGTATCAATTAAGCCAAATTGATCATTGAGTTTGTTGATAGTTTCATTCTTCATGAGATCTTGAAGCAAAGTCGGGGCGTTATTAATTAGTTGCGACCCTTGGGTTATGACAGGGGGAACAACTACGAGAGCAAAAAAGATCACAAACACAATTACCGCTGAGAAAATAACTGTGACCGCTGCGCTTCGAGACAATCTGCGCTTTTGTAAAGCTTCAACAGCAGGATTTAGCCCAGCAGCTAAAAATAGTGCGATTAAAATCAAGACCAATATTTGACTGACACTTGATAGTGCTCGCATCAAAACTATGGCGGTTAGCACTCCAAGAGTGGTCACGAATCCAAAATAAAATGGATTCGAGCGATTAATGGGTGCTCCTAAAATTCCGTAGTCGGCCAAGGTCTTGGGAGATTTTGGTGTGCGAGTGGTTGCTTTCTTGATTTTGTCTGAAATTGCCATAGCCGCATTCTAAAGTGTAGAGATCACCTTGTTTGAGTCGTGGTGTTCATGTTCTAGTAACAATTATGAGAGAGAATACCGACCATGGCGCTGCGAATTACTGGAATAGGCGAGGAGATCGCTTCAGTTACGGGCCTTCCCTGGCATCTGCCCCTAGAACAGTGGCCGGAGGACCCCGTGCTGGCTGAAAAACGCGGTATTTCCCGCCACGTTGTTCGCCTTGTTCGAGCAAGTAGCGATCCTGATGCCGAGGTGTATGCGGTTAAGGAAACAGTTTCAGAGTTTGCAAACCGTGAATATGTAATCTTGCGTCAGCTATCACAACTGGGAGCGCCTTGCGTTGAACAAGTAGCAGTAGTTGAGGGTCGCAAAGATGCTGATGGTGAAGAACTGCCCTGCGCAATCGTTACTCGATTTTTGCCTTATTCATTACCCTACCGAGTCATTTTATCTAGCGCGGTAACTGCCAATGAAATTACAACGATGGCAACTGCACTTGCTTTGCTCTTAGTTCGATTGCACCTTTTAGGATTTTGGTGGGGAGATTGTTCTTTGTCTAACACCTTGTTTCGGCGAGATGCCGATGGATTTGCCGCATATTTGGTGGATGCTGAAACTGGTGAATTTCAAAAATCTTTGAGTGACGGGCAACGAGAACATGATTTAGATATCGTCCACTTCAATGTTGCAGCAGAACTCGAAGATCTTGCTTTATCTGGTGTGCTTTTTCCAGGAATGGAACCAGTTCGCGCAGCAGAGGCGGTTATCCGACGTTACCGAAGAATTTGGGCAGCCCTTAATGATCGGCAATTGCTCGACCCTAAAGATCGCCGAGCTGTAGAAGGTGCCATGCGTCAATTACATGATCTTGGATTTGCGGTTGAAGAAGTCGCCGTCACTATTGATGGAGAGACCCAAATGATTTCTTTTCAGCCAAAATTAGTTGCTGCCGGCTATCACACTCAGCGATTGCGCGAGTTAATGGGCCTAGAAACTGAAGAGCTACAAGCCAAACGTTTACTTGCATCTTTTGATCGATATCGAGCTCGAGAAAGTGCAAGTGGATTGCCTCTTAATGCGATGGCCAAAAAGTGGTTAACAGAGGTCTTCGAAACTGTAATTTCGAGGGTTCCTTCAAATATGCGAGGACGCGTTGAGCGCGCACAGATGTTCCATGAAATCCTAGAAAATCGTTGGTATTTAAGTGAAAAATTAGGGTATGACGTGGGGTTAGAAATGGCTGCAGATAATTACTGCGCCGAAATTTTGCCATCACGTCGTGACTCAGGTGTAGATATTGTTCATGGGTAGGTAGGATTGCAGACATGAGTTTGCCTCCAAACTTCGGGCAGGCCTTTGATTTGAGTTCTCTGACTAAGCCAAAGGTTGATCCATCTACACCGCTTCCAGGTTTAGAGGTAAGTGTCGAAAATCTAAGTACTGAAATTTTGCCGCTATCTCTGGTGCGGCCAGTAATTGTTTTGATGTGGAGTACTCGCAGTCCTGAATCTGTCGAAATGCTAAAAACGCTTGGCAAGTTAGAAACAGAATACAAGGCTGCATTTTCTCTGGCACGAGTTGATATAGATACATCCCCAGAAGTTGCACAAGCCTTTCAAACAAAAGCTATACCCTACGCCGTCGCGATAATCGCAGAGCAGATGGTCCCATTATTTGAGCAGTCATATCCCGAAGCACAAGTAAAAATGGTTTTGGATAAAGTGTTAACTCTGGCATCTCAACAAGGAATTGGCGAGGCTCCTGAAGAGCAGATAGAGCCTGAAGAAATTGAAGCAATGAACGCTCTTGAATTAGGAGATTTTGGTGCGGCCGAAGCTGCTTACAAGAAATGGTTAGCAAGAAAACCTGCTGAATCTCTAGCGAAATTGGGGCTTGCCCAAACTCAATTGTTGATTCGGACACAATCACTGGATCTAGATACTGTCAGCGCGCAATCAGTAGCTGCACCAGCCGATATTGATCTTCAAATCAAGGCTGCAGATGTCGAAATAGTAAACGGAGCAGTTGAGACGGCATTTACTCGATTGATAACTGCGATTAAGGCTTCAAGTGGTGATGAACGTACACAATTAAAAAATCATTTGTTGGAGCTATTTATCCTTGTAGATCCAGCTGATCCTAGGCTTATTGCTGCCCGCAAAGAGTTAGCGAGTGCTCTGTTTTGAAAGAAAGCATTGATGTTAAGCATGAGCTAACTCTTATCAAAGCTCTTTTCTTTCTTTTTGGACTCTTGATTATGTCCTGGGTGCCGCGATTTCCTGAAGTAAAGGCAAATCTGCAACTCACTAATGGTGAGTTTGGATCGATCCTGAGCATGGGCGCAATAGGCAATGTTGTTGCATTTATGACGGTTGGACACCTCGTCCATAAGTATGGGGCTCGGTGGATTTTGCATAGCGCCGCTTTCTCGCTAGCAGTAAGTCTGATTTTCTTAACTCACAGTACATCGAGTTTAATTTTCATCTTCTTTATCATTATCCAAGGCGCTTCAATTTCAGCATTTCATATTTCAATCAATGCGCAAGGTTTTCATTTTCAAGATCGCACCAAAAGACAAATTATCGCTCTACTGAGCGGCTTCTGGAGTAGTGGAGCGCTACTTTCATCCATACTTGCGGGGTTTTTAGTTGATCGAGTTGAATTGGAAACCTATACAAACGTTTTAGCGACTATTTGTTTTGTTTTGATGACCATAATGATTGTGAAAATCTCACCCAACTTAGTCAAGGCCGATGAGAATCCAGATTCTGATCACCGAGCAAGGAACATGTTAAAGGGTTTCAGGATAGATACTCAAGTTTCGTCAGCATTGCTATTGGTCATAATGTTGGAATACGCAGTTATCGATTGGTCAGCAATATTTGTTAAAGAGGATATGAAAATCTTAAGCGGCATTCATACCTTGCCTTACATTCTTTTCACACTTGCCATGATTATCGGAAGATTAAATCTCCATAAGCTTCTGCCACGGTTCACAATCGACTATCTAGTAATTCGGGCATCCCTGCTTTCAGGACTCTCCTTTTTAGCAGGAATCATCGCGGTTAGTATTACTGGAACATCTAATCAAACCGTGGTTCTAGTTATTCTCTCGATTTCTTTCACTTTAGCTGGCCTCGGCTCTTCATTTTTAGCACCCACTGTTATGAATGCGGCAAATACGCGATCTAACCTTCCGTCCAGTGTTGTGATTGCCCAGATGGGTCTAGTGAATATGTGTTTAATCTTTGTCATGCGTTGGGTTGTTGCCTGGACGGCGCAAGCAACATCACTTGCAATAGCGCTGTGCATACCGGCAGCGATGTTGTTGTTAGCGCCAAAACTTTCAATAATTTTTAAGAAAGTTTAAGTCAGCCTGAGCCTTCGGTATTTCCTGCGTCGGCAGCGCGAACATCGTGGATTCGATACTTAGCCATAGCTTTAGTAACAACACTTTGCTTGACCTCGCCTAGATCGCACAGTTGCTGCAATACAGCAACTGCAATGGATTCAGCATCGACTTTAAAGTGTCTGCGAAGCGCCCCACGAGTATCTGATAAACCAAAACCATCTGTTCCTAGCGAATAGAAAGGTTGAGCTACCCATGGTGCAATCTGATCCTGTACGGCGCGCATGTAATCACTGACCGCAACAACTGGCCCCTTGGCATTCGCTAATTTTTTCGTGACATAAGCGGTGCGCTTGTCAGATGGATTCAAAAGGTTGTGACGGTCTGTTTCTAATCCATCACGACGGAGTTCATTCCAAGAGGTAACAGACCACACTGATGCATGTACACCCCAGTCATCTGCAAGTAGCTGCTGTGCCTTGAGGGCCCAGTTGACTCCAACACCGGATGCCAAAATCTGTGCATTCTTTTTACGAGCCGACAGAGCCGGTGAATATAGGTAAATTCCCTTGAGCAAGCCCTCAACATCTAATCTTTCTGGTTCTGCAGGATGCACATATGGCTCGTTGTAAACAGTGATGTAGTAATAAACATTTTCACTATTTTCACCATACATTCGACGAAGACCATCTTTGACAATGTGCCCAAGTTCAAATGCAAACGCAGGATCGTACGAGACGACCGCTGGATTAGTTGCCGCTAGTAACTGAGAATGGCCATCTTCGTGCTGTAATCCTTCACCATTTAGGGTGGTACGGCCTGCGGTCGCACCAATCACAAATCCGCGCACCAACTGATCGGCAGCGGCCCAGAAGGCATCGCCAGTGCGCTGGAAACCAAACATTGAATAGAAAACATAAATTGGAATCATTGGTTCGTCATGTGTTGAGTACGAAGACCCAACCGCTGTAAATGAGGCGACAGATCCGGCTTCGTTAATGCCTTCATGCAAGATCACACCAGAGGTTGATTCCTTATAAGAAAGCATTAATTCGCGGTCTACTGCTGTGTACTTCTGACCGTGAGGTGAATAAATCTTCATTGATGGGAACAATGAATCCATTCCAAAGGTACGAGCCTCATCAGGAATAATCGGAACAATACGAGCGCCTAGTGCAGGGTCTTTTACAAGATCCTTCAGCATACGTACAAATGCCATAGTTGTTGCAATTTCCTGATGGCCCGAGCCACGCTTTACTGATTCATACACAGAATCATCTGGCATTGGCAGTGGACGAGAAATTGCGCGACGACGAGGAATTGATCCACCTAGCTCTGCGCGACGTTCGGCAACATACTTTGCCTCTGGCGAATCTGGTGCTGGTAAGTAATACGTAGGTAAATACTTATCCAACTTCGAATCCGGAATATCAAGGTGCAAGGTGTCACGGAACTGCTGAATATCTTCCAGTGACATCTTCTTCATCTGGTGCGTTGAATTTCGGCCTTCAAAGTGTGAGCCCAGAGTCCAACCCTTTACTGTCTTTGCCAAAATCACTGTTGGGCGACCATTTTTTTGTGTTGCAGCTGTATAGGCAGCAAACAATTTCCTATAGTCATGTCCGCCACGCTTAAGGTTCCAGATTTGATCATCAGACCAATCAGAGACCATTGCAGCGGTGCGCGGATCGCGGCCAAAGAAGTTATCACGCACATATTTGCCTGACTCAGCCTTGAATGTTTGGTAATCACCATCAAGGGTTTCATTCATTAACTTAACGAGTGCACCTTCACGATCCTTGGCTAGCAATGGATCCCAGCCACGACCCCAAACAACTTTAATAACATTCCAACCTGCGCCACCAAAGATTGATTCCAGCTCTTGAATAATTTTTCCATTGCCGCGGACAGGGCCATCTAGTCGTTGCAAGTTACAGTTAATAACAAAAGTTAAGTTATCTAACTTCTCACGAGTTGCAAGACCAATTGCACCTAATGTGTCGACCTCATCTACTTCACCATCTCCAAGAAATGCCCAAACATTCTGATCACTTGTATCTTTGATACCGCGGTTGTGTAAGTAACGGTTGTAGCGTGCTTGATAAATTGCGTTAAGCGGCCCGATACCCATTGACACTGTTGGGAACTGCCAAAAATCTGGCATCAAACGTGGATGTGGGTAAGAAGATAATCCGCCACCCGGGTGTGAAAGTTCTTGACGGAATCCATCCAACTGAGTTTCAGACAAGCGCCCTTCTAAAAACGCACGCGCATACATTCCTGGGCTGGCATGTCCCTGGAAGAAAATCTGATCTCCGCCACCTGCATGATCTTGACCGCGGAAGAAGTGGTTAAACCCAACTTCATACAGCGCAGCAGATGATGCATATGTTGAAATGTGTCCGCCTACGCCAACACCTGGACGTTGTGCCCGGTGCACCATCATGGCTGCGTTCCAACGGTTGATTCTGCGAATCTTGCGCTCTAAATCTTCATCACCCGGGAAGGGTGCTTCATGTTCTGGGGCAATAGTGTTGATGTAATCAGTTGTGCGAAGTGCGGAGATTCCAACATTTTTCTCGCGGGCATGTTGCAAAAGATTGAGCATTAAATAGCGAGCGCGAACTGGGCCGGCAGCCTTTAGAGCTGCGTCAAAAGAGGCTCTCCATTCCGCGGACTCAGAAGGGTCGGTATCGACTAGCTGTTCGATATTGAGATCTGGCGCCTCGAAGTTTTCGCTCATGTGCCTATTGTTGTTGATACTGCCCCGTAAGTCGAAATTGAAAAGGTGTGAAATTCACCAATTACCCCTTGCGCTTGGACCCGCCATTGTGTGGACTTAGCCTGTGCCTACAAGGATGGGATTTGCGAAGGATGACCTGATTTTGGAGGTCGGCCGGGATAGTGATTGTGATGCGGCTATTCGAGAGCAGATCATGAGCATTACGGGGACAGCATTTCTAGAGGGCGAAACCACAGAAGTTGTGGATGCCGTTGTGATGTGGTGGCGAGATGGCGATGGGGATTTGGTCGATGAATTAATGGATGCACTCACTTACTTATCTGAAGTTGGACCCATCTGGGTTTTAACTCCCAAAGCTGGGCGGCCTTTGCATGTAGAACCCAGCGATATTCAAGATGCTGCGCCCATTGCAGGCCTTTCACAAACTTCAACAATTGCGCTCGCAGGGGATTGGTCGGCAACACGTTTAGTGGCACGTAAAGCAGGCAAGAGGTAAGTTTGCCCAATGACAACAATCGGACAAGCAGCACCAGATTTCACAATTCCAAATCAGCATGGCGAAACTGTTTCTCTCTCTTCATTTAAGGGAAAGAAAAATGTTCTCGTTATGTTCTATCCATTCTCATTTACTGGAACATGCACCGGCGAACTGTGCGCGTTGCGCGATGATCTCTCATCATTTCAAAATGATGATCTTCAGGTTTTAGCCATCTCTTGTGACTCACCATATGTTCAAAGAGTCTTTGCGGAAAAAGAGGGATATGAATTTCCAGTGTTGTCAGATTTCTGGCCACATGGGGCAGTTGCAAAAGTATTCGGAGTCTTCGAAGAGTCGAAGGGTTGCGCATTACGAGGCAGCTTCTTAATTGATAAAGAAGGCATCCTGCGTTGGGAAGTAAAGAACGGTTGGGCTGCACGCGAGAACGCTGATTACAAGGCGGCGATTGCAGCGCTATAAGCGTGATTTAGGAAATTGTGGGCTCGTAAGTTAAGATTCGAGTCTGCAATACCGGGTGGTTAGCTCAGTGGTAGAGCGTCTCGTTTACACCGAGAATGTCGGGGGTTCGAAACCCTCACCGCCCACAAGTGCAAAAGGAGAGTAGATAGCGATGAAGGCATCTCCAAGCGACCAGCGATCGATTTTAGATATTCAACGATTTGATCAACAGGCGACTTCGCTGCGCCACAAAGCAGCAAATTTGCCTGAACTGGCTGAATTAGCCAGCACCACTGTTAAGTCAAACAATGCTCGCGACCTTCGGATTGCGGCCGAAACCGAACTCAGTGATGTTAAACGCGAACTAGCACGGGCCGAAGGCGATGTAGAGCAAATTGTTACCCGTATTTCCCGTGATGAAGCACGATTGATTGGTGGCAGCGCATCACCGAAAGAGCTAGAACAATTGCAGCATGAAGTAGGCACCCTCAGCGCCAGGCGGACAGAGCTCGAAGAGGTTGAACTTGAGATCATGATGCGAGTTGATGGGATCAATGAGCGCATTACGGCACTTAAAGCCGAAGAAGCAGAACACGCTGCAGTAATTGCAGATTTAGAAATTCGAAAAGAAAATTCATTAGCCGTAATTAACAATGAACTAGATGCAATTGTGAAGGATCGCAGTGAAACTTTGCAAAGCGTTGAAAAAGCTTTAGTTGATCTCTATGAAAAAATTCGAGAAACAACCGGAGGGGCAGGTGCTGCGGCCCTCGTAGCTGGGGCATGTACTGGTTGTAATCTTTCGATCAACGCTGTTGAATTAAAGCGCGTTGCAGATATTGCCGATGATGAAGTTGTGCGTTGTGAAGAATGCCGTTGCATTTTGGTGCGTGGAGTTTAAATGTCTCGTCACTTTAATCTGACCGCCGACGGTGGCTCGCGAGGTAATCCTGGTCCAGCCGGATATGGAACAGTCATTACCGAAAATGGAAAAATCATTGCTGAGCTCTTTGATTTCATTGGGGTAGCTACAAATAATGTCGCCGAATACAGCGGACTGATTGCTGGCTTAACTGCAATCAATGAGATTGATCCAAGCGCAACTGTCGATGTGAAGATGGACAGCAAATTAGTTGTCGAACAAATGTCTGGCCGCTGGCAGATTAAGCATGCCGATATGCGAGTTTTGGCCCAATCGGCTCGATCGGCCCACAATCCATCACTTGTTACCTATACCTGGATTCCACGAGATGAAAACTCACATGCTGATCGATTGGCGAATAAAGCCCTTGATCAACAAGCAGGCGGCGGGGAAGTGGTTCAGATCCAGCAAAACTACTTAACTGAGCGGCTTTTATCTAATGAAAAGTCTACGACTATTTATTTGGTTCGACATGGCGAGACAGTGTTGACACCGTTAAAGAAGTTTTCAGGCGATGGTCCACTTAACCCTGAGTTAACTGCGCAGGGCCTGGCACAAGCTGAAAAAGTTGCTGTGGCGATTGCGAAGTTAAATCCTGAGGTAATTATTTCTTCACCGCTGAAGCGAACAACACAGACCGCCGAAGCTATTTCTCGTGCTACAGGATTACCGATCACCTTTGAAGAGGTCTGGATCGAGTGTTCATTTGGAATTTGGGACGGCTTATCAATCGATGAGGTCAAAGAAAAATACCCAGCCGATTATCAATCCTGGATTTCATCTACAGGCTTTGCACCCCCTGAAGGTGAGTCTTACGACACTGTTGCGTTAAGAATTGATGCGGCCCTTAGCCAGATCGCCGCCGAGTATCCCGGGCAAAGAGTTGTTGTCATAGCGCACAATGGAACAATTAAGACGGCAGCCAAAGTTGTTGTTGGAGCCCCCGCAGAAAGTATTTTCCACATAGATGTTTCACCCTGTTCAATCACAACGGTGAGCATTTGGCCAAGTGATGGTTTGCGTGCCCTTAGAACTTTAAATGAACAGGCTCATCTGAACTAATTGTTGTTTAACAACTACCGAGTCACCCGGTAAGTCGCAAGAGTTGCATCACTTGCATAAGCAATGCGGACTCCAGCTATTTGAGTCGTAGCTAAACCGTTAACAATCTGCTCGGTTAGTACTTCACCCGGTGCAACAACTGCGACACCAGGCGGATATGGTGCAATTAAATCTGCACTGATTCTGCCAATTGCATCCTTGGCGCTTACAAATTCCGTATCTGCAAAGTACGCCTCACGCATGGAGATAGCAACCGTTGGAACTACAGACCAGCTCAGCGATGTCTGAGTAACTCGAACAGGCCCCTGTAAGGATTTCAGGATAGGCACCAATACATCTTCAAGAACTTTGAAGTCAGCTGGTGTATCGGCCAAAGTAGCTAGGAAAACAATGGTGTCTTGATCTGCCATTTCCACGCGGATATGGGCGGATTGCAAACGCTTTTCAACTTCAACCCCAGATAGCCCCAGAACATTTGCCCGCAAAACTATTTTTACCGGATCAAATCGACCATCAAGAAAATCATTGGTATTCAAAAAGATTGGTAGCTCAAAATTTGCTTGAACGGCAGCCTTAAATGCAGTGACATGATCTAACAAAGAGCCAGTTAACTCGTCCCCCCGGATTTGTAGCAATGCTCGGCACGCATCAATCGAGGCAAGTGGAGCACCTGCAGGAGATGTTGTGTGAGTAGTTTCAAAACTTTGCTCGATGCGATCAAGGTTGAGTAATTTTCCTTGGGCCAACAACAGCGCAGATGCGCTATAGCCCGGCAATGCTTTGTGAACACTTGTAATCAGCGCATCTGCACCTAACTGCAATACATGCTTGGGCAACTGTGGATTAAATCCAAAGTGCCCACCCCATGCAGCGTCAATAATCACTGGGATTGAATTCTCGTGCGCTGTGGAAATCAGTGCAGGTAGTTCTGAAATTGTTCCAAGATATCCAGGCTCTGTCAGCAACAAGGCAATTGGCTTTTGATCTAATACTCGTTCTAACTCTGAAACCGGAATTCCAATTGGAACCCCCGTTGCTTGATCAATTTCCGGAGACAACCAGATTGGCTCTAAGCCAGCCAATACCAATGCACTTAAGACTGATCTATGCGCAGTTCTGGTTACCGCGATTTTGTCCCCAGGTTTTCCAAGCGCTAAAATAATTGCTTGGTTGGCATGGGTTGAGCCACCAGTAGAAAAGCGAGCGTAATCTGCGCCCCACAGTGTTGCCGCTAACTCTTCAGCAATCTTTAAAGTTCCTTCAGTTAATTTGATTTCATCTAGACCGCCATACAAAGGTGTATCTGAATCAACTACAGCGCCCAGGCCTTCGTCTAAGCGATAAGCCTTTTGCTTGTGACCTGGAATTGTGAATGCTGTGCGCTGAGTTTCGAAGTAGCTTAAGTAGGCATCTAGAAGAGGTGCGCTCTTTCTTAACTCAGAGTTCATTGTGTAAGCCTAACTAATGGACTGGCGAGTAGGAAATGATGGCTTAGACTTTACCCATGACAACACTTACCGCATTGACTCAAGAGCGTCGGTTGGTTACCGCTATACCGGGACCAAAATCTCTCGAGGCGCTACAGCGCCGCAGTGAGGCGACATCTGGGGGACTAGGGCTTGCATTTCCCGCAGTTATTGAGCGCGCGAGTGATGCGATTTTGTTAGACATCGATGGAAACCAAATCATCGATCTTGGTTCAGGCATTGGTGTTACAAATATCGGTAACTCAGCACCTCGTGTTGTCGATCGTGTGATCGACCAGGTTCAAGCCTTTACTCATACATGCTTCACCGTTGCTCCTTACATGGGATACATCGAAGTGTGTGAAAAATTAAACGCACTTACTCCTGGATCTTTCAAGAAAAAGTCTTTGCTTGTTAACTCAGGTGCCGAAGCCGTTGAAAACGCAGTAAAGATTGCGCGCCATTACACAAAGCGTCAGGCCATTGTGGTCTTCGAACACAGCTACCACGGCCGCACAAATCTAACGATGGCTTTGACTGCAAAGAACATGCCATACAAAGAAGGCTTCGGCCCATTTGCTCCTGAAATTTATCGAGTACCAATGCCTTATTCATTCCACTGGATTGGTGATCAGGCAACTATTACTGAAGATGCAATCGAAATGATCACCCACAAAATTGAAAAGGAAATTGGCGCACACAACGTTGCAGCAATCCTGATCGAACCAATTCAAGGTGAGGGCGGATTTATCGTTCCTCCCAAGGGTTTCTTGCCTGCACTTTCAAAGTACTCAACGGAAAACGGCATCATCTTCATTGCAGATGAGGTACAAACCGGATTTGCGCGTACGGGCAATCTATTTGCTGTTGAACATGAAAATGTTGTGCCAGACATGATCATTACGGCTAAGGGAATTGCCGGCGGACTTCCACTTGCAGGTGTTACTGGACGCGCCGAAATTATGGATTCAGTTCACGTTTCAGGTCTTGGTGGAACTTATGGTGGAAACCCACTTGCGTGCGCTGCAGCACTCGGAGTATTTGAAACAATCGAAGCTGAAAAACTTGTCGAGCGCGCAAATCACATCGGAACAATTTTGGGTGGTGCTCTTCGCGTATTGCAGTCAAAGTATTCAATTATTGGCGAGGTTCGCGGGCGCGGTGCCATGCAGGCAATCGAACTTGTAGAGCCAGGAACAAAGGTTCCTAACACCGCTGCGATGAACGCAGTGGTCAAGTATGCCCAGAGCAAGGGTGTTCTTATCTTGACGGCTGGCACCTACTCAAATGTCGTGCGCTTCTTGCCACCAATTGTGATTACAGATGAGCTTTTGAAGGACGCGCTTGGCGTGCTTGACGAAGCCTTTGCATCACTTGCAAACACCCTTTAAGATTTAAGCACGTTAAGGGGAGTACCTCGTTCGGCAACTTCGTCAACACGGATAGAAATATCCCGGAGTTGCGACCACATAGTTATGAGATAGCTAGTGGTTGAGGGAGACCTTGGCACCTGGCCCCTTTAACGAAAATGGTGTTATTCATGAACGTCTCATTAACTACTTGGTTTGTTGTCATCGGTGCGATTTTGGCATTGATAGTTGTGGACTTATTAACCGTTAGCCGCAAACCCCACGAAGTAAAATTCAAAGAAGCAGCCGGCTGGTCAATTTTCTACATTGCAGTAGCAATTGGTTTTGGTCTGTGGGTTTGGCAGTCGGCAGGTTCAGAGTTCGGAACTGAATACTTCGCTGCCTACCTAGTTGAAAAATCATTATCTGTCGATAACCTTTTTGTATTCATCATTATTTTGGCGCAGTTCAAGGTTCCTTCTATCTATCACCAGAGGGTCTTGATGTTCGGAGTGCTTTTGGCTCTTGTACTTCGTGGAATATTTATCGCAGTTGGAGCAGCAGCGTTAGCAGCCTTTAGCTTTACCTTTGTAATTTTCGGAGCAATATTGATTTGGACGGGTGTCGGATTATTCAAGCACTGGGATGAAGATCCTTCACCTGAAGACAATGCATTTGTAAAGCTGATCAGAAAACGAATTGCCATGACTGAAGAGTTTGATGGTTCGAAGATATTCACAAAAGTTAATGGCAAACGGCTTGCAACCCCCATGTTCTTGGTCATGATTGCTATTGCTTCGACTGATCTTCTCTTTGCACTTGATTCAATCCCGGCAACCTTTGGCGTAACTCAAGAGCCTTTCTTGGTGTTTGCTGCCAACGCATTTGCGCTCCTTGGACTGCGTGCCCTGTACTTCTTGCTCAAGGGCTTGCTGGACAAGTTGATTTATCTGTCCCTTGGTCTTTCAGTAATCTTGATGTTTATTGGCGTTAAGTTGATCATGACTTACTTGCACGAGATTTGGTATGAAGTTCCAAAGATTCCTATCCTCTTTAGCCTTTCAGTCATCGGATGTGTTCTTGTGGTTTCAACAGTTGCCAGCGTAATTAAATCCAAGCGCGATCCAAGCGCAATTGCACACGCAGGACGCATAACCGAGAGGGACGAGGAAAAATAATTTCCCTCACCTAGTCTGAGGCTCTATCCTTTACACAGAAGAGTCGCCCGGATCACCGCGTTACCGCAAGGTACCGAGGAAAGTCCGGACTTCGCAGAGCAAGGCGGTGGGTAACTCCCACCCGGAGCAATCCGCGGGAACAGTGCAACAGAAAGTAAACCGCCAACAGCAATGTTGGTAAGGGTGAAACGGTGGTGTAAAAGACCACCAGTAATTGCAGTAATGCAGTTAGCTATGTAAACCCCGCCTGAAGCAAGACCACGCAGTTGGCGTTTGAGAGCTGCTCGCTCGAGTCAACGGGTAGGTTGCTTGAATCTGTAAGCAATTACAGATCTAGATGGATG
>Ga0114968_10000912_pt1 | contig 22422 bp, 22 predicted proteins | sample M_130807_EF_Meta_FD_87020 | JGI IMG/M metagenome (GOLD analysis project Ga0114968, IMG submission 87020) | Freshwater microbial communities from Lake Montjoie, Canada to study carbon cycling - M_130807_EF_MetaG | ecosystem: Environmental > Aquatic > Freshwater > Lake | place: Lake Montjoie... | reverse complement strand
GATTTCGTCGCGGCTCAAGATTTGTTGCTCAATGATCAGTTCACACGCAGCCCGAATCCACTTATCGTAATAGCCCAAATTGCGGTAGTCTTCTTTGGTGTTAGATTCGATCGCTCGGCGCATTGCATCCGAAGTGAATGCCTTAAGCTTTGGGCCAGATAAAATTTTTAAAATGGCATCGACACGTTTTTCGTGCAGGGTGCTGGGATGTTCGTCTTGGCAGACCGGGCCTGCCGGTAAGCCGCCGATATCGTTGACTTTACGTTCTGTCATGAAAGATCTCGATCTGTAATAGACTTAAAAATTAAACTTCTAATGGTTCCAAGCGTAACTCGATATGTGTGAAAGTGCTAGCGCTAGACCAGGCGTTTACTGTTGTTGTTTCAGATTGGCATCTTTCACCACCTGCCCCCAACGTGCATAGTCGGCTTTAATTTGGGCGGCAAACGCCTCGGGTGTGCTGGCAACTGGATCGAAGGCATTGTTGAGGTAACGATCGCGTATTTCTGGAATCGCTAAAACCGCCGCGATATCTTTTTGCAAGCGATCAATAATGGCTTTGGGCGTTTTAGCTGGGGCCAAAATTCCATACCAAGAGCTGACGTTGAAATCCGGAACGCCCAATTCGGCGATTGTGGGGATATCAGGCCATGCCGGTGAACGCTTGTCGCCGGCCACAGCGATGGCGTTCAGTCGACCTTGTTTGATGTAGCTCGCAACGGTTGGCACAACGGTAAAGAAAATGGGGAAGTGTCCAGCCACTGCATCGGTTACCGCTTGTCCACCACCTTTATAAGGAATATGTGACAGCTTCATACCTGTGCGAAGGGCAAGAAGCTCACCCGCGAGATGAGGTGTGGTGCCGGGCCCAGAAGAACTGAATTGAAGCCCCTCTGGTTTGGATTTGGCCAAGGCCACAATATCGCTGATGTTTTTTACAGGGACGGAGGGGTTTGCGACCAGAATAATCGTTGCATCATTGAGCTTGGTCACTGGTGCAAAATCGGTGATGGGGTTGAAGGGCGCATTGAGCATGTTTGGTGCAACGACAATGCCGCCATCAAATCCCATCAGTAGCGTGTAACCGTCTGGTGCCGCCGTTGCAACGATTTGTGCACCAATAAACCCTGAGGCACCAGGCTTGTTCTCAACAATAATTTGTTGCTTAAGTCGCTCGGCGAGTTTGTCGCTCATGTAGCGTACGACAGCATCCCCGCCGCCGCCCGGTGAAAATGGCACAACAATACGAATCGCACGATTTGGATAATCATCTTGCGCATGCACTGTGTGCATCACGCCGCTTAAACCAAAAATGGCGAGAGCGCTGCTCAACAAATAGGCGCGTTTGATGTTTCTATACAAGGTAGATTTCATGACAAGCTCTAAAATAAGATAACAAAAAATGCGATGAATCTAGAGTTGTTTCGTCATCGCAAGTTTCGAGGCAACCCCCTCAATTTTCAGCTAGGGAATCAAAGTAGAGCGTCCGGTTAGCGATCCCAAACTTCATCGGGTACTGGCAGACCTTTTAAGTCTTCAGCGCTCAAGGGACGATCAGGCGTGATGCCATAGGTTTCAAGCATGAGCGTCATTTGCCGCGTGTGTTGAGCAGAGTGCCATGCAGTGCGCTCAAAGACGTCGTGCATACTGCGTCGTCCGTAGTAAGTGGGTACCAGGTAGTCAAGGCTGCGGTTTGCTTCCTTTGCCCACCACGCGAGCAATTCAGCCCGTACAGTTTCTCCCCACTTAGCTAGGTCGCTTGCGGTCCAGTCATCAGGCGCGACTTCGTTAAAGCTTTCAAATTTCAGATCGATTTGATGGGCGGCTTCGACACCCATTTGTGCGACTCGAAAAATATGAAAAGCCGTGCCTGCTGGATTGCGGTTGCGATTACGAAAGTTTTCGCGTAATTGCTCTGGTTTGAATTGCTGGATTAAACGAATCGCTGTCTGCAAGACGATGTCTAACTTTGCGACCAATTGCTCAGGGGGTAGGGGATCCATCAACTTGGTTTTGAGATCTAAAAACTTGATCACATCGTTGAAGGACTGACACATCGTGAACTTACCACCGAGGGCCACAACCGGTACGCTACGGGCACCTAAGGCACGTAATTTATCCATACCCGTGGGGTCGTTATGCACATCGATCGATTCGAAGTCGATCCCTTGTTTCGTTAGAAACTCTTTGGTACGTAAACAAGACGAGCAGCCGGGCTGCCAAAAAACTTGAACGCGGGCCGAATTTGTTGTTTGCATGGTGATTGTCTCTAGTTTTTTTAAAAATGGGAGGTGCGGGGACCCCGTTCATATCGGAAATAGTACCTAAAACTTCAATTTTGCGCTGCGATACCCAATCTTTTTAGCAACACGTTTAGCGGATGACCAACAATTCTGCAATGCAAAAACCGAGGTTTTACGAAGACCTTTGGGGAATACCCAAAATACCTCTCGCTTCAGCGGGCGTTGCGACTTCACGCCCGACAGTTTTTGCCAAATGAACGATCTCTTGGACTAACTCTGCGTTTGTAGGGTAGCCAAGTTCAGGATAGGCATAGTCACCAATTCCAATGGCGATATGGCCTCCTTGGGCGATCGCGCTCAGTGCAAGCGGAAATAAATTACCGCTCTTGCAGCAGACTGCCCATTCAGATTGTCGATTTTTAGGCAGATGGTCTGTGTAAGCGCGAAGCCCTTCGGCGGTTGCTGGGTGCGCGCCGAGTTGGCCTTCCCCTCCGTGCACAAATAAAAAATTTGCAGGCTCGGCAACTAAGCCCATATCCATTAAGGCCGCTGCGCTGCGCATAAACGGGATGCTCCAGCAGGCAAGAGCCGGCTTGATCCCGAGTGTGCGAAAACGCTCGGTAAAGGCGATTAAGGTGTCGTGCGCGTTGACGTAAACTTTTCCGTCTGACACAAAGCGTCGATTTTTCTGGTCAAAAGTATCGATATTGGTTGAGCCTGGATCGAGACCCACAATTTCAGGTTTCAAAATGGGGTCGTTCGCGAAGGCCTCAATGTGACTGATTCGCTCGAGTTTGCCGCCTTTTGTGATTTGTCCAAGTGTCGGGTTGATCATTAAGTCTGAATTTGCGCGTATTGCTCTGATTGGGGCAGCATAATCCTCTAAACCGTGCGCAGGAGAACCATCGGCGGCACGCGCATGAAAGTGAACAATCGAAGCGCCTACATCCTGAATTGCGCGCGCTTCGCGCCCAATTTCTTCAGGCGTCCAGGGAACATGCGGATTTTCATCGCGCATCGCATACTCGTTAATTCGAACTTCAATGATTAATTTATTCATTGCTTGGGGTATTTGCTAGAACGTTTCATGAGGAAAGTGACAGGCACAGGCCTGCTCTGTATCAGAGCCGACAAGTGCAGGGTCTTGCGTGGCGCACAACACAGGTATGTCGGTGGCGCCTAGTTTTTGTATGGCAATATTTTTTTGTTGTGCTACCTCGTGTGCACGTGGGCAGCGAGGATGAAAGCGACAGCCGCTAGGTGTATTGTTCGCTGAGCCGATTTCGCCGATTAAGGGGATTCGTTTACGCGCGCGTTCAAGCACCGGGTCGGGTATGGGTACAGCAGATAAGAGTGAGACGGTGTAAGGATGCTTGGGACGGTTGTAGATAGCATCGCGCGTGCCAATTTCGACAATACGACCAAGGTACATAACGGCCACGCGATGACTAATATGGCGCACGACAGACAAGTCGTGCGCAATAAACAGGTATGACACCCCGGTACGAATTTGAATCTCGTGTAGAAGATTTAAAACTTGGGCTTGAATAGAAACATCGAGTGCAGAGACAGGCTCGTCCAAAACCAGAAAAGCGGGATCAAGAACCATTGCACGAGCAATGCCAATCCGTTGGCGTTGTCCGCCAGAAAATTCATGTGGGTAGCGATGCGCCAGCGCTGGATCAAGGCCAACTTGCTCGAGCGCCGCATGCATTTTTTCTTGACGTTGCGCATATTCGACATTGTGAACGACTAGTGGTTCTGAAACGAGTTTGTCAACACTCATGCGCGGATCAAGCGAGCCGTAGGGATCTTGAAAGACCATTTGCATACGTTGCCGCTTTTCGCGCAATAAACGGGGCGACAAATGGGTGATGTCTTGCCCTTCAAACATTACGCTGCCTGAACTGGGTTCGATCAAGCGCAGAGCAATCCGCCCCAAGGTACTTTTTCCACTACCGGTTTCGCCCACTAAGCCAAGGGTTTCACCGGGATAGAGAGCCAGCGTGGCTTGATCCACCGCTTGCACTGCGTTGGACGAGCGGCCGCGCCAAGACGCGGAGCCATTGAATGTCTTAGAGATATTCTTGAGTTCAAGCAAAGGGGCTGCTGTAAGATGCGCCATCTTAAAACTCTTGATGAACTTCAGACCAATGTTGACAAGCCGAAAGATGTTCGTGGTTTGTCGTATCGATGAGTTTGGTCTGTATCGATCCACAATCTGATTTTGCGAGATAGCAGCGTGGTGCAAAAGGGCAGCCCGCTGGTAACTTTGCTAGATTGGGGGGTTGGCCAACGATCGGCGTCAGGGCTATATTTGTCGGGCTATCTAGCCTTGGAATTGTTCGAAATAAGGAAACTGTATACGGGTGGCGCGGTTCGTGAAATAAAGCTTGAACCGATGCCTGTTCAACGATTCTTCCAGCGTAAAACACAGCGACACGATCGGCATGTCTGGCAACCAATCCTAAGTCGTGGGTGATCAGCACCAAGGCCATGCCAGTCTCTTCACGTAGCTGAGAAAGTAACTCAAGCACTTGCGCTTGTACGGTCACGTCAAGTGCCGTCGTGGGTTCGTCTGCAATGAGCACTCTAGGCTCAAGTGCAATGGCCATAGCGATCAAGGCACGTTGCCGCATACCACCCGAAAATTGGTGTGGGTAATCATCAATTCGGCGATGAGGATCGGGAATGTGAACGCGCTCGAGTAGCTCGATTGCGCGCGCGCGCGCTTGCGCTTTAGTCAAAGGCAAGTGAGCGCGCAAAACTTCAATGATTTGGGTGCCAATCGAAAAGACTGGGTTCAGTGCGGACAGGGGATCTTGGAACACCATCGAAATTGCGGTGCCGCGCTTTGAGCGTAGCGCGTTAGGATTTAGTTTTGTTAAATCGTCACCCTCAAAAAGTACTTCACCTGAGGTGACTTTAACACCGGCGGGGGCAATGCCTAGTGCGGCTAAAAAGGTCAAGGTTTTTCCAGAGCCAGACTCGCCAACGACGGCAAGTGTTTCTCCTGAATTGATCTGAAGAGATACATTGTGGACTAAAGGGATTGTTGACTGAGTCCCACTCACTGCCACCGAGAGTTGTTGAATATCGAGTAATACCTTTGAGGGATGGCTCATAGAATTTTCGCAGTCTGGCGGCGCATTTGTGGATCAAGTGCGTCTCTGAGACCGTCACCAATTAAGTTTAGTGCGATGACCATAGCGGCAATACATAGACCAGAAGAAATCGAGATGAGGGGATTTGTTGTGATGGATGCTTGGCCATCCGCGATAATATTTCCCCACGTCGGTATTGGTGGCCTCACGCCCAGACCTAAAAAACTCAAGCCAGCCTCTGCGAGGATGGCTGAGGCTGCGCTGAGTGTCGCAACGACAATTACTGGGGGCAGAGCATTAGGGATCACATGTCTAAGCAAGATTCGCGTTGACGTCATGCCGATCGAACGAGAAGCCTCAATAAAGGGACGAGGGCGAATCGTGAGCGCCACTGAGCGCATCACTGCGATGACGCGCGGCGTGTAGGCAATTGATACTGCGATGATGACCGACTCGAGCGATGAGCCTTGGGTTGCCACGATGGCAAGCGCAAGTAAAAAACCAGGAAATGCCATCAAGATATCGTTGACGACGTTGATACTTCGATCAATCCACCCACCAAAAAAGCCCGCGATCCCACCCACGATGGTGCCTATGATGAGAGACAAGGTCACGACCCAGAATGCAACTAACAAGGACACGCGAGTCCCATGAATCAGCCGAGAAAGTACGTCGCGCCCAAATTGGTCTGTTCCCAGGGGATGCGCCCACGATGCATCTTGCAAGGTGTTGATCAAGCTCGTGCGTGTGGGAGAATAGGGCGCGAGCCAAGGAGCGGCTAATGCAATGGCGACTAAAAGCACCAGAATAACGGTACCGATCATCAGACTCGGATGGCTGGTAAATCGACGCCAGGTCGCTTTACGGCGCTCTTGCTGATCGCGCTTCTGCTGGTCGAGAGATGTGGTCATGATGCCTTCAGCCGTGGGTCGATCAAGGTATAGGTCAAATCGAGACTCGCGTTAATGAGGACAACCATGAAAGCAAGTATCAACACGCCAGCTTGTACCAATTGATAATCTCGCGCCAAGATGGCTTTCAGCAACATCGAGCCCAGACCGGGTCTGCTAAACACAGCTTCAATCAAGATCGCGTTGCCAAACGACCAGGCAAAGGTGACGCCAATCACTGCAAGGATCGGCACCAAGGCATTACGCAAGGCAAGTTTAAAAATAATACGTCTCTCGGGTACACCCATGGCACGCGCGACACGGATATAGTCTTGAGATAAGACCTCTAGCATGGCCGAGCGTGTGAGTCGAGCAATGTATGCTGCGATCGAAACTCCGAGGACCAGAGCGGGCAGAATGAGATGATAAATTTGCGTCAAAATATCTTTTGAATTACTCGAACCAAGCGCCGGAAAGATCGGAATCCAGTAGGAGAAAAGTAAAATTGCTGCCAAGCCCATCCAGAAGACCGGAAATGAAATGCCGGCTAACGCGCCAAGCATCACACTCACATCCACCCAGGTTCCGTTTCGGACTGCACAGACGATGCCTAACGGCAGCCCAATCAAGATCGCGATAAAGAGCCCCGACAACGCTAGAACGGCCGAAGACGGGATGCTTGCCATCACTTCTTGAAGTGCCGGTTGCCCGGTGACAACTGAAGTTCCGAAATTGCCAGTGGCCGCGTGACTTAAAAATAAAGTGTATTGACGCCAGACGGGCTCATCAAGTCCGAGCTTCGCGCGCAGGGCTGTGATCGACTCTTTGGTGGCATAGTCCCCGAGCATGAAGGACGCGGGATCGCCCGGTATCGCTCTCATTAAAAAGAACGCAACCGAAGCAATCCCCAGCCCCGTAACGAATAGTCTTAACAGGGTTCGACCGACATGTCCGAGCACGTTGACTATCCTTTCAAAGACACACCGAACGACTGCATCGTGAAAAGTGAGTTTTGTATCAGCCCTTGAACTCGCTCAGTGTGTGCCAAAAATAATCGATCTTGGTAAAGCGGAATCAAAGGTTGATCTGATGCTGTGCGTTTTAATATTTCTAGGTAAGCAGCTTTGCGCGCATCTGGATCAGTGCTTGTCGCAGCTTTTGCGAGCAAATCGTCGACCTTGTCGTACTTTGAAGTATTGAGTCCGGGCGGAAATGATTTCGTCGAAAAAAGCGAAACGAGTGGCGAGTCTGGGTCTGGTGGCCCAACTAGACCAGTAATACAGCTTTGGATTTCGCCTTTTGAGCGAGCTTGTTGGTAAGCGGCACGTTCAAGAATCTGAATGCTAGCGTCAATTCCAACGTCTTTAAGGTCTTCAGCAATTGGGACGGGAATTTTGTCAAAGGGATTCAGCCCGACTGAGGTGATAACGAATTTAAACCCGGAGGCAAGGCCCGCCTCTTTTAGCAGCGCCTTTGCTTTAGCAGGATCGTAGGGATATTTCACGACGTCATCTGAATACTCGACGAAAGAAGGAGTCAGCACTGTGCTTGCTTCGTTTTTTGTACCTTTGAAATAGCCATCGATCAGAGCTTTTCGATTGATCGCATGAGTCATTGCCCGACGGACGCGCACATCATCAAGCGGTTTGATGGTTGTATTGAGGACTAAATTAATTGTGTGATTGGCAGGGCGTTCGAAAACAACTACGCCTTTTGCTTTACGCATTCGCGCAATCATATCTGGCTGCTGTAAGGCAAAGAAAATATCTATTTCACGGTTCTCGACCGCAATTGCTGCGGCAGTTTCGTCTCTGATCACCTTGAAGATGACTTCGTTTACGCTAGGTGACCCGTCAAAGTAGGCTTTGTTTGCGATGACACGCGCTTCATTTCCTGGTGTCCACTTGTCAAACACGAAGGGACCGGTACCAATAGGTTGCATTGAATACTTATCACCGATCTCGGTGACTGCTTTGCGCGATACGATCCAGCCTTGATTGAACGCAGTCAACTTGTGTAAGAAGCCCGCCGTTGGCGCTGTCAGGGTGATTCTGACAGTTAAGGGATCGGGTGTTTCAATACTCTTGATTGAGGCGAGTTGCCCGCGGTACGCGCTGCCACCGGTTGGGTCTGTGACGCGATCATACGAAAACTTGACATCATCAGAGGTGAGCGGACCAAAGCCTTTGTGGAAGCTGACGCCTGGTTTGAGTTTGAACGTGTAAACCGTTGCGTCGGGTGAAACTTCCCAACTGGCGGCTAGATCTGAGACGATGTTATTTGTTTTCTGATCATATTTCACAAGGCCGTTATAAATATGCCCAGCGACTGTTTGATTTTCAATTAAAAATATTTTGGCTGGATCTAGATTGCCAATGTCTGCACCTAAACGCACACGCAAGACGCCAGTGGCAGTTTGAGCGCTGAGCGGATCCCAAGGAAGCATTGAGACTGCCGCTGTTGCGCCCATCAGTCCTAACATGTGCCGTCGACTCATGTTGGTATTGAATGAAGGTTTTTTTTGCATGTTTGCTGCCCTCTCTAAGTGGTCGTTTAGTTACGGTTTAAAAGCTGTGAATTCGGAAGCAGGCGCATTCTCTTTGTTCGGTGAACGCCTAACTTGTTGCCCATAAAAAGCGACGGGCGCGATGAGTTCGCGTAGTCGAGCGATGTACTCTGGCTTGAGGTGCTCTAGCCCATGCCGCTGGGCAAAGGCGTTTGCTTCCTCGATGGTGGGTTCGACTTTCTTTTTCTTTGACTTGGTCATCATGGTTGCGCCCGTTTTTGACGCCAGGTGGTTGCGTTTTCGTAGGCGGAAGCGACGCGAAAAATTGTTGCTTCATCTCCGCGATTTCCAACGATTTGCCAATTGAGCGGCAGCCCCTTATTAAAACCATTGCATTGCATCATGACGGGATGTCCCGAAAGATTAAAAGGCGTGAGCATGGTTTCAATAGTGAAGGCGGTCATCTCGGGCTCGACGCCTAAGCGGGGTGGCATGTGCAAGGTTCCGTAGGTCACCAACGCATCGTAGCCACGAATCAAAGCATCTAGACTTGTCGCGACAGTGCGCCGTAGGCGCTGCGCTGCGAGATAGTCAACGGCGCGCACGAGCGACCCCGCCAGCAATTTATCGCGCAAGGCAAACCCCATTTGGTCTGCCTGTTCTTTTAATTCACGCTCATGGATCGCAGCTGTTTCTGCCGGACCAATCATTCGTGAGGCTGCAAAGCACTCGGCCGCGGGAACCGGCAATTTGACGCGCGTGAGTTGTGCCCCCAGTTGCTCGAGTACTGCTAGGGCTTGTTCAAAACCTTTTTTCAGGGGAGGATCGGCATCGGGAAAACCTGGCCCGGGATCGTCAACCACTGCGATACGAAAACCGGTGATCGGTTTTCCAATCGATCGGCGTAGGCTTGGTTGAATATTTTTTGGATCAATCGTTTGAGCAAATAGTGTGTCCAAAATCATGGCACAGTCTTCGACAGTCCAGGCTAAAGGCCCTGGGATGTCAAGTGACCAACAATTTGGGAGAATGCCCTGCGTGGATAAACGCCCTGGCGTCGCGATCATGCCGATCGCACCACAGGCGGCAGCCGGTAAACGTACTGAACCTGTTGTGTCGGAGCCCAGAGCAAAAAGGCTGGTGCCTGCGGCAACGCTGGCGCCCGCGCCGGTCGAGGAGCCGCCCGTAAAGCGGTTTATATCCCAAGGATTACGCGCTGGCGGAAAAGGTAAATCAAAGTATTCGCCACCGTTACCCGTGCCAAATTCCCATGTCGAGAGCTTACCAATCAATATGGCGCCGGCAGCTTTTAGTTGCTGAACGAGTGCGGCGTCTTGCACAGGGACATGCTCCAGACGTAGCCGCGATCCTGCAGTCGCAGGCATCCCCGCGACATCATAGTTATCTTTGACTGCAAAGGGTAGGCCATGCAAGGGGCTTTTCCAATGACCGGCAGCAATCTCTTTGCCCGCCTGTGCAGCCGCAACCCTAGCCTGCGCGGCTGCGACGTGAATATAAGAATGGATACGATCGTCGACGGCCGCTATGCGCTCAAGATAAGCTTCTAACAAGTCACTTGGCGAGAGCGTTTGATTTGCAATGCGCGCAGAGGCCTCAGCAAGCGTGATCGCCCATAAGGGGGCAGCGCGTTTGTTGTGTTTTGCGCTCACGTAAGCCACCGAACCCCAACGCGGTCAAGAAGTTGCTCAAAATCTGGTGGCTCTGTGGCGCCTGCTCGAACGCGTTGTTCAAGCGCTGCGTCCCGTTCGCGTAGCGCGATCAGTTTGTCTGATACCTGAGAAAATTCAGCGGGTGGGACGATGACGATGCCGTCATCGTCAGCGATGACTAGATCACCTGGGTGGATGACGACAGACCCTAAAGTGATGGGTAAACCAACTGTGCCGGGGCCATGTTTGGTAGGAACCAGAGGCGAGGTGCCGGCGGCGTACACCGGCAAGTTGATGTCGCGTAAGCCCTCAAGGTCACGCACCAAGCCGTCGGTAATCATGCCTGCTGCTTTCGCATTATTTAAGAGGCCCATAATGTGATCACCTAAAAGCGCGCAGCCTGTATAAGAGGCGCTAGCGACTACGAGTATGTCGCCGGGTTGAATCACTTTTAGTGCAGCGTAGGGGGCCAGGTTATCCCCAGGGGCTGTCCAGACTGGAAGGGCAGAACCCATGAGTCTGGCGCCTCCGGAAAAACGGCGCAACGCGTGCTTGAAAGTGCCGCGCCCGTCAGTCGCATCGCTAAATTGGTTAGAAGATGCTTTTGAAAAAATCGGATAAGGATGAGTTGTGAAGCGAGGCCAATCTTTGAGAATGGTGAGTGCTGGTGTACTCATGTCAGTGATGCGCCAGCGTATTAAACCAACTGATTACCTTTGATTTTGGGACAACGTCACCGTACTTGGCATTGATATCGAACAGGGCCGCATCGTGCGGGCCCTCGTGGCGATCACCCGAGCATTCGCGGGGTACCACGACACGGTAACCATACTGAATGCCATCAACGGCGGTTGCTCGAACACAGCCGCTGGTTGAGCAACCAATCAGTACGATCGTGTCAATATCTAAAGTTTTAAGGGTTGACCCTAGGGATGTACCAAAAAAACAGCTTGGGTATTGCTTGGTGATAATGAAGTCTTGAGGGTGAGGTGTGATGTGAGCATCGATCTCACCTAAGGGTTCGCCTTTTACAAAAAGTTTTAATGAGGGAACCTTTTTAAAGAACATGCCACCATCAGCGCCTGAGGGGTGATAGACCACTTGGGTATACAGCACGGGTATTTTGGCTGCACGCGCAGCCTCTAGGAGTGGCACTGAATGCTGCACCGCATCGACAACACCTTGTCCAAAAAAAGGCGCGTCTGGTGTGGTGTAGGCTTTGACAAAGTCAACCACAATGACCGCAGGGCGATTGCCAAAACCCAACGCAGTATCAAAGACGCCACGGTAGTTTTCGTCACGGGTGGGTTCGCTCATTGGGTCGCCTATCTTGGGGTAAAGGGTTTAAGAATATACAAATTCAACCACAGTCTAAAGCTAGATTTTCAAAATGACAATATAGATTTTGAACACCCGAATTGTTTTGACTTGATTTATTGTTACCGTCAGTTAAGGTCTCAATGACTCGTATTTTTTGGTGCGCTATGCTACGGTTCTTGAGCATGATGTCAAAACAGCTTAAATCGCCTAAACAAGCACGCTTTTAAATGTTGGGCGTTGAGCGAGCGAATCGTCAAATAAGTTTTTTTAAAAAATTACAAAGGATGCAAGCGTGAGCGATTATTTTTACGAACCGAACAAAGGCCATGGCCTACCCCACAACCCGTTCAAGGCCATTGTGGCACCTCGCCCGATCGGTTGGATTTCAACCATTGATAAACAAGGGCGCGTGAATTTGGCTCCGTATAGTTTTTTTAATGCCTTTGCTGAATCACCACCAGTGATTGGGTTTTGTACCAGCGGCGAGCGTAAAGACAGCTGTAATAACGCCGACGAAACGGGCGAGTTTGTGGCTAATTTCTGCGGTGCTGATTTAGCCCAAGAAATGAACATTACCTCTGCGTCAGTGGCGCCTGGTGTCGACGAAATGAAGCTCGCTGGCTTGGCTGCAACGGCTTCGACCTTGGTCAAGCCACCTCGCGTCACCAATGCGATTGCTGCACTTGAGTGCAAGCTGATTAGCACCACGCAGTTGACTGATGCCACGGGCAAGCTGATCAATACTTGGTTGACGCTTGGCGAAGTTGTGGGCGTACATATTAATGAGGCGTTTTTGAAAGACGGCATTTTTGACACTGCAGCCGCAAAGCCCCTGGGTCGCTGTGGCTACCAAGGTGATTACGTCGAAGTCAACACTTTGTTTGAGATGTTCCGTCCAAAAGATTACGTCGCAAAATAAAGCGTTTAAGGCAAATCATGGCAGAGATCGTTGAACGAAATCCTCATAGCGCAGTTCGGCCAGCGTGGCTTGCGCTGCGCAACGAGGCGATTCTCGAGCCTGAGCTGAAGATTGTGGATCCGCATCATCATCTGTGGGATCGGCAGGATAATCCTTATCTGTTTCATGACTTGCTGGCCGACATGACGTCTGGACACAACGTGGTATCGACTGTCTTTGTGCAGTGCAGGTCGATGTTGCGTGCAGATGGGCCGCCAGAGTTGGCGCCGCTGGGCGAAGTCGAATTCGTGACGGGCATTGCCGCGATGAGTGCCAGTGGCATCTACGGGTCGTCACGCGCGTGCGCTGCGATTGTTGCCGGTGCGGATTTACAGCTAGGGGATCGGGTGACACCGGTGCTTGAATTGATGGCACACAGCGCCGGCGGCAGGTTGCGCGGTGTGCGTAACCCAGTGGTTTGGCACGCCAGCCCTGACGTGCAATCCAGCACCGCGGCGCCTCCGCGACAAGGTCTGCTGGCGGATGCTGCGTTTAGACGCGGTGTGGTACAGCTTGGCGTGCAAGGGCTATCGTTAGATGTTTGGGCGTACCACACGCAGCTCAGCGAAGTCTACGGCCTCGCAAAGGCCAATCCAAACGTGACAGTTATCATTGATCACTTTGGCGGACCCGTCGGCGTAGGGCCTCACGCTGCGGATATGACCGATATGTTTAAGAAGTGGCGCGCTGGCATCGCATTGGTTGCCAGCCTACCCAACACTGTGATCAAAATGGGTGGGGCGGGTATGCCAGTCTTTGGGATCCGTTTTGATCACGCGCCAACCCCTCCGGCTTCAGAACAATTAGCGGTCGCCTGGCGTGCGTATTTTGAAACCTGCGTTGAGCTTTTTGGCGCAGACCGCTGCATGTTTGAAAGCAATTTTCCGGTTGATAAGGGTATGTTCAGTTATCAAGTTCTCTGGAACGGTTTCAAACGTCTGGCTAAGGATTGTTCGGCTGCTGAGAAAGCTGCTTTATTTAGCGCAACAGCAGAGCGCGTCTATCGCTTGGTGTGATGGCCTACATCAAGGTGAGGGCTCGGTAGGTCATGTAAGCCCCGAGTATCAAGAGGCCACCAAAAAAACATTTTTTGAATAACTCTTGAGGCATTTTGTTACGCAGCTTTTGTCCTAAAAACATTCCGGCAAAGGCTGGTATCAGGGCTATTAACGAGGCGGCAGCCACCGTCATTTGAAATTGCCCTGTGACGAACAAACCCACGGCTAAAGCGAAGGATGACACCGTGAACGATAGCCCCAGGGCTTGAATCAAATCATCTTTCTTTAAACCAAGCGCGGTGAAATAAGGCGCAACGGGCAGGGCTGAAATCCCTGTGGCACCCATCAAAATACCGGTAAAAAAGCCCATCACAGGCGATAACCACCATTCGGATTGAGGTGCGACTGTGAGACGGGCTGCGCTCAGCCCAAAGGCACCGTAAAGCGCGAGTACAGCGCCAAGGCCTGCGGTGACGATTTGTGTGTTGCCACTGGTAATGAAGCTCACCCCGATCGGCGTACCCAAGCAGATGCCTAACAACAAGGTACCAAAACGTTTGCTTAAGGCTCTAAAATTTGGGCCGGCAACTAATTGCCACACATTGGTGATGAGCGATGGCAACACCAACATTGCGGCGGCTTCTACAGGCGCAATGACCAAACCTAAAAAACCGATGGCCACCGTGGGTAAGCCCATGCCCAATACGCCCTTGACGATCCCGGCGGCTATAAAAATAGTGCCAGTTAAAACGATGATGACAAAGGGATCTGACATGGGTTGTGAGGTTGCTGTGATCTTGCCGCAATGTTGAGCGGCGAAGCTCGATCTTGAGGCGTTAACGAATGACTTAGAATAGGGCTCAACAGCGCGAAACGATTGGACCCTACCATGCGACCCGATAGCTTACCACCTGAGATTCAAGGCGCCAGTGCCTGGCTTGGGCCTGAAGAGTCAACCAAACAACATTGGCAGCACGAGCTGACCGATGAAGATGTACGAGAACTCGAAACCGCTGCCACCAACTGTTTGCAGACCAGTGACGATCTAACTCAAATTCGTCGCTCGAATTTTTTGCTGCCGACCCTTGGCCCAAGGCTACGTGAGATACACGCTGCGCTATTGCACGGTTGTGGTTTTGCTTTGATCCGCTCTTTGCCGGTTGGGCTGTGGTCGACTCAGCTCACTGCGGCTGCTTTTTATGGTCTGGGCACGCACTTGGGCCAGTCGCGTCCGCAAAACTCAAAAGGACATGTGCTCGGCCATGTGATCGATATGGGCCTAGAAGCGAAAGACCCGAACGTTCGAATTTATCAAACACACGAGCGGCAAACTTTTCATACTGACTCAAGCGATATCGTAGGGCTTGTATGCCTCCAACAAGCGAAGTTGGGCGGCGATTCGGCCTTGGTATCTTCAAACACCATCTATAACCAAATGCGAGCGTCTCATCCTGAGTTGGCGGCATTGCTGTTTGATCCGATCGCGACCGACCGTCGAGGTGAAGTCGCCCCAGGTCAAAAACCTTTTTTTGAAATCCCTGTTTTTAGTTGGTATCAGGGATTGATGTCGACAATCTATCAGCGTCAATATATTGACTCTGCTCAGCGTTTCGAAGAGGCGTTTAGATTGACACCCCTGCATGTTGAAGCGCTCGACTGCTTTGATGCGCTAGCAAATAGCGCCGATCTAAACTTTTTGATGCGCTTAGAGGCAGGTGATATGCAGTTTGTGCACAATCACACCTTGTTGCACGATCGCACCGCTTTTGAAGATTGGGGCGATCCATCGCGTAGACGGCATTTGTTGCGTTTGTGGCTGTCGTCTCCCGAGGCGCGTCCGCTTGCACCCGAATGGGCACAGCGTTACGGCTCAGTCGAGCCAGGCAGTCGGGGTGGGGTGACTATGCCTGCCAATACTTGGCAGGCACCTCTGAAGCCGCAATAGTTTGATCGTCTTGACGCCTGCATGCAGACGACTCCCCCATCCTAGTAAAAGGATAGGGGCGATGCGAGCTGTGACTTAGTCGGCGTAGCCGGGTAATTCGCGGTCCAACACACGCATCATGGCGTCAAAGAACAACTCATCGCGTTCTTCGCGTGAATGACTATCGCCAGGTGCCGTGTTTTGCACGTTATGTACGACTTCGTCAGGCAACAACTGGATAGGTTGACCTGTGCTCATGGCCAAGACTTGTGCACGACAGACGCGCTCAAGTTTGTAGAGACGCTTGTAGGCTTGAGCGACCGTGTCGCCTACCACTACCACGCCGTGATTTTTCATGAACAACACTTTGTTGTTGCCGATCTGGGCGGCCAGTCGTTCGCCTTCGCTTAAGCCATCCGCCACGCCTAAGTAAGTGTCATCGTAAGCCGTGATGCCCATGAAAAAGGCAGCAGTCTGGCTGGCTGGCAATAGGCGATTGTTTTGCAGCATGTTCAAGGCCAGCGCCCAGTTTTGATGGGTGTGCAATACAACGTTGGCACCCGTGATGCGATGAAGCGGAGCATGGATACACTTGGCTGAACGCTCAACCACGCCTACGCCTTCAAGTGTGTCGCCGTTTTCATTAAAAATCATCATGTCACTGGCACGAGCTTCTGACCAATGCATACCGAAGGGCGAAATCAAGTACTGGTCTTTGCGACCGGGCACCATCATCGTGAAATGATTGTCGATACCTTCGTGCAAGTCGTCGAGCACGGCAAGACGGTTTGCTGCAGCGAGGTGGATTTTGGCCTGTTGAACAGCGTCAGACTGTTGTTTGACATTGAGATTGTGCACGGACATGACGAGCCTCTTTGAAGATGATTTGTACCGATGAGGTTACTACCGTTGCACCGGTCTCGCAACAGATTCTTTGCCTAGGTATTTGCGGTGCCGCCTAAATGTTTTGTGCGACGCACAAATCCACGTTGTGGCGCGCTCGTGCGCTCATCTGGCCGAGTAGAGAGTCGGCCAGCGAACCCACCTACTGCGAGTGCATTACTCGGGCTTAATCCCAGCTTGCTTGATCGCATCCGCCCATTTCGTAATTTCGCGTTGAACGAAGCTGTCGCAGGCTTGCGGTGTCGTGCCATCGTTCTCGAACCCTTGTTGCTCGGTCTTTGCTTTGAATTGAGGATCTTTCAAGATACGAACCAGTTCAGCATTCAATCGGTCAATGATGGCAGGTGGTGTGCCTGAGGGGGCAAACATTGCCGACCACAAGACAGAGTAAAAATCCGTCAAGCCTTCTTCAGCAACTGTCGGAATATCTGGCGTGAGTGGCGAGCGCCGATTGTCGCCGATTGCGAGTGCGCGAAGCTTACCGGCGTTGATGTGTGGAACAACTGAGGCGGCTCCACCAAAACTTGTTTGAATTCGTCCTGCGAGCAAATCCGTTGTCGCAGGACCTGAGCCTTTGTAAAGGATGTTAGTCATGCGTATGCCTGCCATCCAGTTGAATAATTCCATCGGTAATTGAGTCGCCTTGGATGAGGACGAAAAATTCAAAACGTTTGGGTTGGCTTTGGCATAGGCAATGAGCTCTTTGACAGAGTGCACCGGTAGCGAGGGATGGACCACCAAGATCATTTGCTGTGAGGCCGTTTGGCTAATACAACGCAAATCTCGCATCGTGTCAAAATTAATATTAGGATGAATCGATGGGTTAATGCCGTGGCTACTCGAATTAAAGAGCAGCGTGTAACCATCGGGGGTGGCTCGGGCCACGACTTCAGAGCCGATCATGCCATCGGCACCCGGGCGGTTTTCAACGATGACCGCTTGCCCTAACGCCTCGGTGAGTTTTTGTGCCAATGCTCTGCCCAAAACGTCGGTGCCTCCGCCTGCGGCGTAGGGCACAATTAAACGAATGGTTCGGTTGGGATATGTTTGTGCAAAGCTATCAGTCAATCCAACAGTACACAGCATGCACAGTGAACAGGTAAAAGCTAAGGCAAAAAAGCGTAGTCTGAGAAGGTTGTTCATGAGGTGTGTCATCAGTGTTTAAACGGGCTTAGAGCCACGAATTTGAACGCGGTGCATTAAGCGGCGTTGTCCTGGGTAGTCAGCCAGTGCCAAGTGTTGGCAACATCGGTTGTCCCAAAAGGCAATCGATCCGGGTTGCCAACGAAATCGACAGCTAAATTCAGGACGCGTTGCGTGATCATATAAATACTTCAAGAGTGGCGCACTCTCGGCAACGGTCATATTTTCAAACCGCTCGGTGTGCATCACATTGACGTACAGCGCTTTTTTTCCAGTTTCTGGATGAGTTCGAACCACTGGGTGTACCGCTGAAAGTGTTGCTTGCGCAGAGCAGTCTTGCCCGGGTGGCAGAATATCGTCGACCGACAGAGAGGCGAGAATTCGGCCATTCGAGTGCACAGCGCGAAGATCCTTGAGCATCGTCTTCATGCCCGAAGACAGCGTGTCATATGCCATGTATTGATTAGCAAAGAGGGTGTCACCGCCCACCGAGGGCAAGATACGAGCGGCTAACACCGAGCCCAGAGGAGGGATGTCGAGGTGACTGGTATCGGTATGCCATTCCCAGCCAAACACCAGTGTGCCCTCGGGTTTCTTGTCGATGACCAACAGTTCAGGAAAATTTCCTGGTACTTGACGGTGAGGCGGGAGCATGGCGAGATCGCCAAAATTGCGCGCAAAGCGGGCTAAGTCGAGATCAGAAACGTTTTGCTCGCGAAAAAAAATCACTAAGTGCTCGAGGTGTGCCTGACGCACTTCAGCTAAGGTCACTGGATCGATCTCGGTCGAGAGATCGATCCCAAAGATCTCGGCGCCTAAGGCGCCCGCAAGAGGCTGGACTTTAATTTTTTTATACATCAGCGTGTTTCCTGTGTCTCGAAATGTGCAGTGATTAGTCAGCTTTAACTTTGGCAGCTCGAGCAGACTGAGCGAGTTTCGGTAGTTCTATCTTGAGAAATTCTTCGAAACTCTTGGCGCTGGTCCCTGCAATATCCCATCCCTGTCCTTCAAGCGTTTTGCGTAAGGCGGGATCTTTCATGCTCGTAGCGATCGCATTTTCAATTTGACCGATGACGGTTGTCGGTGTGCCGGCAGGCGCCATTAAGCCCAGCCAAATTCTAAAGTCTAAATTTGGAAACCCCTCTTCTGCCATCGTGGGGACGGTAGGAAGTTGAGGAGAGCGCTCTGGCGCAGCACTAGCCAGTGCACGAACTTTACCGGCTTGTAAATGCGACATAATCGCAGCAGGAGAATCAAAGATCCAGTCGATTTGTCCACCAAGCAAATCGGCAAGAGCGGGCGAACTGCCTTTATAGGCAATGTGTTGGGCATTGAGGTTGGCAGCAGTATTGAACGACTCAGCTGCTAGGTGCGCTAAGGTACCGCTACCGGCGGAGCCAAAATTTTGAGGACGCGGTGCCTGTTTTGCGGCCTTCACAAGGTCGGCAACGCTGCGATAGGGTGAGGAGGCGTTCACCGTTAAGACCTCGGGTGCGGTTGCCAATAAACCGATCGGCATAAAGTCGCGCTGGGCATCGTACGGCAGCGAAGGATAAACGACCGGACCAATCCCAAGAGGGTTCGCCGCAGCCACCAGCGTATAACCGTCAGGCAGAGCCTTTGCAGCAGCAGCATAACCGATCGTTGCGCCCGCGCCAGGACGATTTTCAACGATGACTTGTTGATTCCATAGCTGCCCCAAGCGTTGCGCGACGGTACGCGTTAAAAGATCGATGCCACCGCCCGCAGCATAGGGCGTGATGATGCGTACGGGTCGATTAGGAAACTCTTGTGCATGCGCGTAACTTGCGGATAGGCTGATTAGCGTTAACAGTATTGTGAGTAATCGGTTCAAGGCGCACCTCTTGTCATGATTCGTTCGTATTTAAAATCTGCTACAAAGCGCCTCTGCGTCTAAGCCAGCAGAGACCCATATCCCGGCAAGACCGGCGCAACTCCAGCCAAGCGCAGCGCATTCCACATCATGGCACTTGAACTTGAGATGACGGGCTTGCCTAAGTCTTGCTCGAGTGCACCGACGATCGACACGGTTGGCATGCCGACGCCACTCAAAAAAACGGCTTGCGCCTCAGGGACGTCGACCGATTTGCCTAAGCGATACGCGCGGTTGGGTGGTTCTTCAAAGATGCTGCGAACATTACGTAACCAATCAAAGTTGACGACTTCGATGCCGTAGTTCTCAAGGTTTTGTTTGCCTTGCATGGTCAAATTTTCGTCGTAAGGAGTGCCTAGCGCAACTTTTTTTATACCTAATGCGTTCAGTGCAGCGATGACGCTACCGAAGGCCGTGATGAAGTGCAGGCCAAAACGATCTTCTAAGCGTTTGGTCAGTTCTGCTTCTTTCTCGCGTCCGAGGTAATAGCTCGTTGCGGTGTGCGCCAAGGCAATCACGTCAGGTTTAATCATCGATAGCATCTCGACAGACTCGTCGAGATGCTCAATCTGTGTGGCGATGCGCGCTTCGATGCCGTTGAGCGTTCCGTCGGCCCCTCGCGAAATCATGCGACCAAAGTGCACAGATACCCCCTTAGGAGCCATCTCAAACATTTCCGGCTCGACGGTCGGAGTTCCGGCCGGTACAAGAAACCCTAGCTTTGCGCGCCAACCAACCATTGTGATAAACCTTTGTCTCGTCAATTATTAATTTTTTTCTTTGATTAAGGGGGGAGCTATTCTGCGTCGCCACCTCAGTGCCTCAAACCATAGCATAGGTTGCTTGTAAACTCTTGCTCATCAAAACAAAATTTGCTGGAGACTGATTGTGAATAAAAGGCAACTGTTGCTGGGTAGTGTGGCATCCATGGCGCTCGGCAAGTTAGGTACGAGCTGGGCCCAAGCAAGCGCTTACCCAAATCGTGCGATTCACTTGATTGTGCCCTCTGAGGCCGGGGGTGGCACAGACTTTACGGCGCGTACGATTGGGCTCAAACTGAGCGAGTTGCTCGGGCAGTCGCTAGTTGTGGATAATCGACCGGGTGCAGCGGGCAATATTGGTGTTGAGCAGGGTGTGCGCGCGGCACCTGACGGCTACACCTTAGTCATGCCAATTACCTCGTTGCCCATGAGCCCTTGGCTATACCCGAAGTTATCGTACGATCCGGTTAAAGATCTATCACCGATTATTCTGGCTTGTGCCGCACCGCTGATCATGGTGGTCAATCCTCAGTTGCCCGTCAATAATGTGCAAGAGTTCATTGCCTTAGCAAAAAAGCAACCGGGTCAACTGAATTATGCCAACTCAGGCAATGGCACCACAGCCCATTTGGCGGGTGAGCTTTTCAAGAAGATGGCAGACATCAAGATGGAGAGTGTGAACTATAAGGGCGGTGGCTCCTCAGTGATTGATACCGTCGCAGGTCGGGTACAGATGTTTTTTTCAACGATCCCTGCCGCCTTGCCGCATTTGAAGTCTGGCAAGTTACGAGCGCTTGCCGTGACCTCTAAGCATCGTGTGGAGATGGTTCCAGACGTGCCTACCGTTGATGAGTCAGGTCTGCCTGGGTTTGAGGTCGTTGGATGGTTTGGTATTTTTGCCCCGACCGGAACGCCAAAGACTGTCATTGTGAAGCTCAACGAAAGCATCAATGTGGTCTTGAAGATGCCTGATATTCGGGAACGTCTCGCACGACAAGGGCTGATCCCCGGGGGTGGTTCGCCTGAGGACTTGAGGGATTTGCTCAGTGCGGATCTGAGCAAATGGGGAAAACTGATCAAAGAGATTGGTATTAAACGTCCGAGTGACCGGTGCACTGTCTTGAAGCAACCGAGTGCTTGATGCTCGGTCTTAAAAAAAGACCGAATGACTAACGCTCGACCTTAACCGGTTAAGCAAACACAAAAGGCTACAGCAATGATGAACCCTGGAAAGCGGTTACGCGAACTGATTGCGGCACCCGACATTTTGGTGATGCCTGGTATTTTTGATGGCTATAGCGCCCGCTTGGTGCAGCGCTCTGGTTTTAGTGCCGGGTTTTTGACTGGCGGTGGCATCAGTGAGTCGCGTCTAGGTCAGCTCGACATTGGCTTAATGGGCTTAGAAGAGAATCTGCAAACATGCCGCGCGATGGTGGCCTGCTGCGATTTACCTATGATCGCTGATGGTGACACGGGTTACGGTAACGCGGTAAACGTGCACCATACAGTAAGAGCATTTGAACAGGCCGGTGTGGGTGGCTTAATGCTTGAAGATCAGGTTTGGCCTAAACGCTGTGGCCATATGAAAGGTAAAGACGTCATTTCAGCAGAAGAGAATGCTGAAAAAATACGTTCTGCGGCGCAGGCCCGACGCAACCCGGATTTTGTGATTAAGTCACGCACTGACGCGTACGGTACACACGGTTTAGCTGAAGCGATTCGACGACTCAATCTGTACGCAGAGGCGGGTGCGGATCTTTTGTTTGCGGATGCGGTGTTGGCCGAGCAAGATATCGCAACTTTAGTAAAAGAGACGATCAAGCCAATTTCTGTGAATATGGGTTTTGGAATTCGAACCCGCTCAACGACGCCTTTGATTTCAGCTAAGCGGCTTGAAGATTTAGGGGTGTCTGCGGTGATTTACCCGAGGTTGCTGACAGCTGCTGCTGTCCAGGGGATGATCAATGGCATGCAAGCGCTGCAGGCCTCGCTTGGGAAAGACGAAATCGTGAATCGTCCAGATTTGGCGGTGTCGTTTGAAGAGTTAAACGAGCTGTGCGGCTACGCCGAATCGCAAGAGCTTGAGCAACGCTATTTGACGAAATCCG